>JAEEGL017039619.1_pt1 | contig 10955 bp, 8 predicted proteins | sample 9134231 | NCBI WGS metagenome assembly JAEEGL01 (sample SAMN16246548, study PRJNA631951) | gut metagenome | biome: gut microbiome; feature: rumen; material: fiber-attached | host: Bos | place: Iran: Karaj | collected 2018-10 | reverse complement strand
TATTGAATCGTGTAGTACCGAATACTTTCTGTGTACCAATCTGACGAGTAGTAAAGTCGGCTTTCACAACCAGGTTAGGCAGTGGTTTCCAGTTCACACCCATGCGCCACATGCTCACTTGACAACGGGCATCAGCCGTTTGTCCATCATCCATCACTTGTTGAGGATTATAATATTCATAGTGTGCAAATGGGATGATATCAGGGAACTTCTCATTCTTGATAAACGACTTCACACGCACACCCAGATCAGCGCTATAGGTCAGGGCACCAGAGGCAAAAGGTGCTTTGCGTCCATAGGGAGACAACTTAGAATAGCTGTTGTTGATACGGGTAATGCCTGCAGCATGACCCACATGACCACTTATAACATTACCTCTAATAATCAAATATTTATTAATATACTCACCATCGATGTTCCAGATACGTACAGGAATCTTGCCTAATGAAGTATAAGTATTCAACTTGTCTGCATTACCACCTGCATCGTTAATAAAGTAGAACGAACCACCGATACGCAATCCAGGAATACCCACATAGTCCAAACGGGCAATCCAAGCTGGCGATGTAAAGTTATCAAGTTCAAAAAGATTCTGGCGGCCACCTTTCACCCAATCATACTTACTAAACCCGTTAGGATTCAAGCCTGCCACAATCATAGCCTGGTAATTGAAAGTGCCATAACCTTTACCAACCGTTCCAAAGAAAGAAATACCCGTTTCATGCCAAGTGGAGGGAAAAATGGTGGTTTCACCCTCTGGGCGAGTAGTGCCGAAGAAATTGACTGGCTCATGATGTGCATTAGTCAAACCAACTGGCAGAACCAAGTGTCCTGCACGAACATTAAACTCACGAGCAATCAAGCGAGTAATGTGAAACTGTTCCAGTGCAACCTCACCACCCTTCTCGAACTCTTGTTCATATTCACCATTCTCACTGCCAGTACCTGTTTCCAACTCGTAAGCAGTACCTACACCACCAGATTCAAACTCTATCTCTGCTCCTAATATCCATTTGGAGGATAGTTTATAGTCGAGTGCCAATACAAATCGAGGAATGGCTACCTCAGCATGGTTCTTCTTACTATTACCTACTGTTGATCCATTCCAACGGTTCAACCCGTAGTCTTTCCAGCTGGCATACATCTCTCCATAGCCACCCAAACGGAAACGCCAATCACCATTATATTCTGAAGTAACAGACTGGTATTCATCAGCCTTCACATTTTGTGAAAAAACTATTACAAATGGCAGAAGAGCCAATAAAAAAAAGGTAAAAAATCTATGCATAACTCTTGCAGATTGTTTTCACTGCAAAAGTAGAATGATTCTAAACAAAAGGAAATACCTACTTATAGCTAAAAGCCGAATGGCCATTCACTATTAGTAGGTATTTACAAAAGTATGTCAAATAATTATATGCGAATTCTCTCTTGATTCTAGCAAAAGCTTCTTCCAGTACAGAGGTTGGATAACCAAGGTTCATCCTTACAAATCCTTCTCCACCTTGTCCATAGCTTGCACCATTGCTAAGAATGACTTTGGCACCATCCTTGAAGCGTGCCATCAACTGATCTTGAGACAAGCCCAAAGCACGACAATCTATCCACAACAAGAAAGATGTATGAGGCTCAAAAGCTTTCATACCCATTTGATTTTCAGAGAAGAAATCTAATGCTCGTTGTATATTCCCCTCTATATAACGCTTCAAAGTATCAAGCCAACGGGTATCGTCACGATAAGCAGCAATCGTTCCTACCAAAGAAGGAATAGGCGGCTCATCCAGCTTGCTGTTCTCCAAAGTAGCGAGATAGCGTTCGCGCAGCTCTTTATTGGGAATCATGCAGTAGGCAGTGCCAGAAAGACCAGCAATGTTGAACGATTTGGTAGGGCTACCAAACATCAAACCAATACGGGCAGCAGCATCACTCACACTGCAGAACGGCACATGCTGTACACCATATAAAGTAAGGTCAGCATGAATTTCGTCAGAAAAAACTATTACACCGTGTCGCTCACAGATTTCAGCCAAACGTACTAAGGTTTCACGTTCCCAATGAATGCCACAAGGATTACTTGGGTTGCATAGCACCAGAATCTTTGTTTGGTTATCAAACAACTGCTCCAGTCCGTCGAAATCCATATAGTACTTACCATCCCTCAAAATCATAGGATTATCTACTACCACTCGCCCCAAACGTTCAGCATATAGTTTGAACTGATCATATACAGGGGGCTGTACGATAATCTTGTCGCCAGGATTAGTAAAGGTAAGATAAGCTTGGTTGATACCCGCAATCACCCCAGGGGCATATCCGACCCACTCACGATCAACCTGATAACCATGATAGTTCTTTAGCCATCCAGCAACGGCATCATAAAACTCGGGAGGCGTAGAGGTATAGCCTAATACATCGCGGTCAAGACGTGCCGACAGAGCAGCTTTTACAAACGGATCTGTTGCAAAGTCCATATCGGCAATCCACATCGGTATTTCTCCGTTTGTAGCCCTGCCATATTTGACGCTCCATGTACCTGATCGATCTATTAACTTCTCAAAATCAAATTCTTCTGAAGGATTAGCTGATGCGCACGAAGCCAGCAATGCGCCTATTGATCCTGTGGGCAGCAGGGTGGTGAAACCTGCTGATGCCAAACTTTTTAAAAAACTTCGTCTTTCCATAGCATTGAGCTTTATGCCACAAAGATAGTCTTTTTCTTTGTATTTATCTCAAATAGCACTATCTTTTGATAAGATCAGCTTCGCCCCAACATAAAAAACAAACAAAATTGTTTTGTTCTGTCTTCGACTTGTACTATCTTTGTTTTACTATTAAACAAGAATGATTATGAAATACAGAAACCTTATTTTAGCAGCCTTCGTGGCTTTTGGCAGTCTTACTACCGCCAATGCACAGTTCCAGCGCACCCCTACCCCTAACGACACCCTACAGTCAGTTCGTAAACTTGCTGATGGCAGTGTAGTGTTCAGCATCTATGCCCCTAAAGCAAGAACCGTATCGGTGGCTGGTGATATGATTGCCTGGGGTACTCAGCCCGAAGTAAAGGAAAACCCCAATGGTGTGTGGAACGTCACCGTCAAGGATGTAAATCCTGGCACTTACCGCTATCATTTTGTGGTAGATGGTATCAATGTATATGACCCTAAAGGTCCGTTGGCAAACGAGACATCAGCCATTGCCGTAATTGGTGACGGGAATGAATTCGATGCCATGAAAGACGTACCTCATGGTGCTATGGCTCAGCGTTACTATCACAGCAAGGCGTTGAACACTACACGTCGCCTGCATGTATGGACACCAGCAGGTTATGAAAACTCAAAAGAGAAACTGCCAGTTTTCTACCTGATTCATGGTGGAGGCGACAGCGACAATGGTTGGCCAACAGTAGGACGAGCAGGTTTCATCCTCGACAACCTGTTGGCAGAAGGCAAGATCAAACCCATGATTGTGGTAATGCCTAATGCCAACATCCCTGCACAGAAGAGAGACATGAGCGACCTGATGGACAACTTCACCAACGACCTGATGGGCAGCATCATTCCATTTATCGAGAGCAACTACCGCTGTCTTACCGACAAAGACCACCGTGCTATCGGAGGTCTCTCTATGGGAGGTATCCAGACACTCGAGATATGTTTGCAGAACATCGACAAGTTCAGCTACGTTATGGTGCTAAGCAGTGGTTTCAATCCCAATATAGATTACGAGCAGCAGGCCGAACGTTTCCACCTCAAGGAGAATGCCGCCAAAATTAACAAGAGCTTCAAAATGTTTGTCCACACACAGGGCGGTCCTACCGACATCACCTATCGCAGTGGCACCAACACTAACAAAATCTTCGACAAGTACGGCATCAAGTATGAGTACAGCGAACCCTACCAAACCGGTCATACTTGGAGTACTTGGCGCAACAACTTGAAAGATTTCGCCCCAAGGTTATTCCGATAAATCGTTAAGCATTTATACAAAAGGAAGGGATAGTCAATCCCGTCCCTTCCTTTATTTCACAAAGCATAGACATTTCTAATCGCTTGTTTGAGACATTAGTAATGTATAGGTATAGACATTAATAATGTATAGGCAGAGACATTAGTAATATGTATGCTGAGTTATTAGTAATCGGAGCTATTGAATATTGGTGAGCATCGATTAGAATCGCTTGCCAATGATCAATCGGGTACGCCATTTGTAGTGACGGATACGGATGGATTCATAGTCACCAGCCGAGGTGTAATTATATACTAATGTGAGGCCTGCAAAGAAATTCTTAAAATAGCGTACTACAGAAGCGCGACCCACCAAGGACATTTCTGGAAAGGTGGCTTCCAACTCCTCGTTATGTCCCATCATAACGACCTTGTTTTCACGCCACAACACAATGGATGGCAAGGCTGAGAGATGTAGGAGCCAATTGCGATTGGGCACAAAATTGTAGCCATAGCCCACTCCAGTGCTGAAATAGTTGAGCTTGATCTTTCGAATATTGTCTTCCTGATAATAATCTTCATCTTGGTTCACAATGGCAACCGTTCCGTGATGAAAAGAGGCACCTAGCATGATACTACCAGCACTGCGCTTCTGAACAAACGACTGACTAAAGGCAGCCGGATAAGAGAACTTGCGCCCATTGAATGCATAATATGCGTTAATGGTCATACTTTTCTCCTCAATCTCATTATTAAAATGCTCCACCTGACCTTGGTAATTAGCTGACCCCTCAAAACTTCCGTCCTTTTCATAGATGAAATCGAAGCCATAGCGGTTGCTATAGGAGTTGATGTTGAACTCAGTGCTAGATTTTTTACCAAATAAAGATGAAGGATTTACAGCAAAAGCCACCGCCAAGCCTCGATAATTGACACTCATGGTCACCGTATGACGCAACGGAACCCAAAAGCGCAAATTCGCCTTGCTATCATCAATCATCGCCAACTTCATGGTAAAATGTGTACCTGAGAGGTTATTGATTAGGCGTAACGTCCAGCGGGCGTTAGGTTTGATCACATAATTTGTATCTGTCTTTGGCGTTTTTTGACGGACCTCTAATATGCTATCCAACCTGTTAAGCAAAGGAAAACGCAGCTGTGCAGCTATTTGAAAGACGCACAACTGCATAAGCAACCAAGTTATGAACATGGTCCTTTTCATTTTCTCTTAACATTTCTTGTCAAAAAAATATTACAAAAAATTTTGAATTCTCACTTTTTTGCCTTACCTTTGCAAAGGTTTGATAACATCAAATCACTTATTTGAATTTCGGTGTGAAGGCAACTGTCTGTGAAGATAGTTGCCTTTGTTTTTCTACACCTTTACCACACCACTAAAGCCCATGAACGCCATTGCAAGAAGGCCTGCGACGATAAGGGCGATAGGCGTGCCTTTCATACCTTTGGGGATGTTCACCAAACTCATCTGCTCGCGAATACCAGCAAACAATGTTAGTGCCAAGCCAAAGCCGATGGCTGTAGAGAAAGCATATACGACACCCGTCAGTAAATCGTAATCTTTCTGAATAACCAAGATGGCTACACCCAAAACAGCACAGTTGGTAGTAATCAGTGGCAGGAACACACCCAGTGCCTGATAAAGTGATGGCGACACCTTCTTGAGTACAATCTCCAGCATTTGAACAAGTGAGGCAATGACAAGAATGAAAGTGATTGTCTGCAGATACTGCAGGCTGAAAGCATCAAGCACAAACTTTTGTATTAAGTAAGTAACGATGGTGGCGAGCACCAGCACAAATGCCACAGCAGCACTCATACCCAGTGCCGTATCAATCTTCTTGGATACTCCTAGGAACGGACAGATGCCGAGGAACTGAGAAAAGACGATGTTGTTAACGAAAATCGCCGCGATAAATATAAGTAAATATTCCATAATCTATCTTTATTTAGCTTCCCTCATTTTGTTGGCAACGGCGCAAAGGTAGCCCAGTGCAATGAAGGCTCCAGGAGCCAACACGAAGAGCAACATGCCATAATCCTCTGGAACGAGAGAAAAGTTGAAAATCTTACCTGTGCCCAACAGTTCGCGAACAGCACCCAATAGCGTGAGTGCCAGCGTGAAGCCCAAACCTATGCCCAAGCCATCGAAGAACGATGACACAGGGCCATTTTTGGAAGCAAACGCCTCAGCACGACCTAATACAATACAATTCACCACAATCAGTGGGATAAACAAACCCAGCGTCTTGTAGAGATCAGGAACATACGCCTGCATCACCATCTGCAGCAACGTCACGAATGAAGCAATGATGACGATGAAGGAAGGAATACGCACCATGTTAGGGATGACATTCTTAACAGCCGCAATCACGGTGTTTGAACAAATCAGCACGAAGGCTGTGGCCAGTCCCATCGACATGCCGTTGATGGCGCTAGAGGTAGTACCCAGCGTAGGACACATACCCAGCATCAGTACAAACGTGGGATTCTCGTTGACTATGCCATTGATTAAAACTTTCAGGTTACTCATAATACAATACCCTCCTTCATTCAATTAGCGGCACCCGTAGCGGTTGCCTGTTCAACATTTTGTTTACCAGCCTGCTGCGTAGCACCTGTATTACCATCAGTTGCTTGTCCGGAAAAAGCAGCATAGGCAGCATTAACAGCCTTCAGGAAAGCTCTAGAGGTGATGGTCGATGCCGTAATAGCATCAATCTGCCCACCGTCCTTGCTCACCGTAAGAGCACCATCCTTAGGGCTCTTGCCCGTGATATCACCCTTGGCACCACTCTTAAACCAAGCATCAGCTTTAGCACCCAAGCCTGGGGTCTCTGCATGGCTCAACAACGAATAGTCATTAATCTTTCCATTCTTGTCGAATCCAACCAGGATAGTAAGGTCTCCACCAAAGCCCATAACGGTACTTTCTACAGCAGCGCCAATATAGTCTCCTCCCTTCATAGCTGGGTAGATCTTATAGGATATGCCATCCACTTCCCGGGTTTCCATTTCCTCAATGGGATTGTTGTCAAAACCTGGTACTACAGCGTTCACCGCATCGCTCAAAGTCTTGGCATTAGCAGCGGCAATAGGTTCTTTGGTCAACTCATTCACGGCAGCAAGCAAACCTACGCAGATGATGGTGATGCCTGTGAGCACCAGCACCATATTTTTTAAAGATGATTCTAACTTCTTCATTTCTTTACACCGGCAGCTTTGCTGCTGAATCTTTGAGGTTTAACATACGTATTAATCAGAGGCACAAATGCGTTCATAATGAAGATGGCGAACGACATACCTTCAGGATAAGAACCATACAGACGAATGATCATAGTGATGAGACCGATGCAGACACCGTAAATAAGTTGTCCGCGATGGCTCATTGGTGAGGTTACATAGTCTGTTGCCATAAAGATAGCACCCAACATCAAACCACCACTCAGCAAATGATACTCTGGAGATGGATATACTGAAGGGTCAACCAAATACATGATACCGGCAAATACAAATACTGTCGCCAGAATAGACACTGGGATGTGCCAGGTAATGATTCTCTTCCACAGCATATAGGCACCTCCAATGAGCAGAGCAAAAGCACTGACTTCACCCAGCGAACCACCAATGTTGTTACCCAGAAACATGCCCAAAGCATCAGGCAAATCACCCAATGCAGCTGGATTGCCTGTAACTGCCTGCTTCATCAGAGACAAAGGCGTTGCAGCCGTAGTGGCATCAACATATGATGTCAGTTGTCCAGCTAGTGGCCAAGAGGTCATCTGTACCGGGAATGAAATCAATAGGAAGATACGACCTGCCAATGCAGGGTTGAATGGGTTGCAACCCAAGCCACCAAATGACATCTTGCCTACACCGATGGCGAACAAAGCGCCTAAGATGATAATCCATATCGGCAGGTTAGATGGCAGGTTAAACGCCAGCAACACGCCCGTGATGATGGCGGAGCCATCGGTAATGGTGAGGCGTTCACGTTTCAAGATATACTTGCTGATAGCCCACTCGAAGAAAAGACAGGCAGCTACCGATATAGCAGTAACCACCAATGCACCAATGCCAAAAGCTATGAGCGACACAAGAAAAGCAGGTATCAGTGCGATGAGCACACCATACATATTCTTCTGTACACTATCATTGGCATGATCGTGGGGCGAAAGTGATACTAACAATTTATTTTCCATCGTCATTTATTTTTTAGCACTGCGGGCACGGATGATAGCTCCTACCCTCGCCTTGCCCAAACTGATATAATCCAGCAACGGACGGTTGGCAGGACAGGTGAACTGGCAGGCGCCGCAACTCAAGCAGTCCATGATGTCTTCTTTTTCTAATCTTTCGAACTCAGCATGTTCGGCCAGTTGAGCCATGAGGTATGGCTCCAAGCCCATTGGGCATGCACTTACGCACTTGGCACAACGGATACAAGGCTGTGGCTCACCACGCTTGGCATCCTTCTTGTTTAAAATGGTGATACCAGATGTACCCTTAGCAGTTGGCACCTCGGTATTGACCAGTGCCTTACCCATCATAGGACCACCACTGATGACCTTGCCAGTATCCTCAGGCAATCCACCACAAGCATCAATGAGCTGTTGGATAGGTGTGCCAATTCGAGCCAGGAAGTTACCTGGTTTCTTGACACTCTTACCCGTAACGGTCACCACGCGCTCGAATAAAGGTTTGTTCTTTTGCACAGCCTCATAAACAGCAAATGCAGTACCCACGTTCTGCACCAAGGCACCAGTAGATATGGGTAAAGCACCACTGCCTACATACTTGTCTGTAATGGCTTGAATCAGCTGTTTCTCACCACCTTGTGGATACTTCATCTTCAGAGGCACAATCTCGATATCTTTGAAATCCTTAGCAGCTTTTACCAATGCTGCGATGGCATCGGGTTTGTTGTTCTCTACACCAATGTAGGCTTTATTTACGCGCATTGATTTCATGAGAATACTCACACCCACCATGATTTCAGGGGCTTTCTCCAACATTAGTCGATGGTCAGCAGTAAGATAAGGCTCGCACTCAGCACCATTAATCACCACACACTCAGGTTTGAATGCTGGAGGAGGAGAAAGCTTAACCTGTGTAGGGAAGCAAGCACCACCCAAACCCACGATGCCCATGTCGGCCACCTTCTTATTAATCTCTTCGGGAGTGAGCGTACACTCCTTTACCAGCTTGTCAGTACGGTCAATGCTCTCGAGCCACTCATCACCCTCTACGTCAATGAAGATAGCGGGTTTAGAATAGCCACTAGCATCGATGATAGTATCAATCTTCGACACCTTGCCACTTACAGATGAGTGGATGGCAGCTGACACGAAGCCACCAGGCTCCGCTATCTTCTGTCCCACCTTCACCGTATCACCCTTAGCCACAATAGCCTTTGCGGGTGCGCCAATGTGCTGTCCCAGTAAGATAGCAACCTTAGCTGGAATCTCAGCCTTGACGATGGGCTGACCTGCTGAAAGTTTATTTCCGTGAGGATGAACTCCTCCGATTGAAAATGTCTTCAACATATATCTATATACTTTTATTTACTTGGGTTATACAGTGTAGAAGCTATCTTATCTACTACAGCAATAGCTTCTTCCTTAGTCTTGGCAGCAATTTTTTGTGCAGCCATCAGGCCAGTGGTTTTGACAGAAACCAACGGACCCTTGTCCACTCCAGTCGCTTCTGCCTTCTGCGGATTATTAGCGGCCATAGCCAATGCTTGAGCAGCAATCTTTGCTACCACATCTACCTTTGGATGAGCAGCAATGTTCACCACCTCAAAGGCTGGAGCAACAGCCTTTACCTCAGCAGGTTTTTCTATTGATGCAGGAGCAACTACTGGAGCCTTAGGTGCTTCAATAGAGCCATTCTTCAGCAAGTCGGCAATCTTAGTCATTACCTCGTCGCCACCAACAGAACAAGACTTCTCTCCTATGCCACCATCTTTCACAATAGCAGCAGCAAATGCAGGACAATCGTCGAAGCCACAAGCACCGCAGTTAGCTTGGGGTAACAAGGCTGCAATGGAATCAGCACTTGGCATAGCGACTGGAGCAGTAGGCTTAACAGTTTCTGCAACTGGTTTTACAGCTGGTTTAGGAGCATCAGCAGCAGGAGTTACAGGCTTCATAGGCTTTGGTGGAAAATTCAAGTCGATGATGGCATGTGTTGGACAAACATCCACACACTTACGACATGACTTACACTTGTTGAAGTCTATGTATGCCACATTGTTAGTTACTGTAATAGCTTCAAATGGACAGGTCTTTTCGCACTTGCCACATCCGATGCAACCTACAGAACAAGCCTTGCGTGTAATAGCACCCTTGTCCTTGTTTACGCAACGCACATACACTCGGCGATTCTTCAAGCCCTTCTTACGCAACTCGATAATGCCCTTCGGGCAAGCCTTCACGCAGGCACCGCAGGCAGTACACTTGTCGTCGTCCACCTCTGGTAATCCCGTTTCTGGATTGACCTGGATGGCACCGAATTTACAAGCATGAGTACAGTCGCCACAACCCAAACAGCCATAGCTACAACCCGTTTCACCACCATAAAGTGCAGCTGCAATAGCACAGCTCTTTACACCGTCATACTGGTTAACACGTGGACGATTAGCGCAAGTACCGTTACATCTTACTACAGCTACCATCGGTTCCTTGGTCTCCGCAACGAGTCCCATTAACGCAGCTACCTTTTCCATCACGGGCTGACCACCCACTGGACAGGACTTACCTTCCAATGAACCAGCTTTCACGATGGCACTTGCCAAACCGCTACAACCCGGATAGCCGCAACCACCACAGTTGGCCTGGGGCAATATCTCGGCTACCTGAGCAATACGCGGGTCTTCATACACAGCAAACTTCTTAGAAGCCAAATAGAGCACCAGTGCTGCCACTAATGCTATCACTCCTACAGAAATTACTGCTATCAGAATTACATTCATAAATAAGTTAGTAT
>JAEEGL016613802.1_pt1 | contig 10955 bp, 5 predicted proteins | sample 9134231 | NCBI WGS metagenome assembly JAEEGL01 (sample SAMN16246548, study PRJNA631951) | gut metagenome | biome: gut microbiome; feature: rumen; material: fiber-attached | host: Bos | place: Iran: Karaj | collected 2018-10 | reverse complement strand
GCGGTGCTGCAAGCCGAGAAGGTGGGCGCTACCGACAGTTTCTTCGACCTTGGTGGTACGTCGCTGAATGTAACGCGTGTCATCATCGAGGCCGATAAACGGGGCGTTCATGTGGCTTATGGTGATGTCTTCGCCAACCCGACGCCAAGGAAGCTGGCTGCTTTCGTCTCTGGTACAGATGGGGCGACGGAAAGTGATGAGGCTTTTGCCGACCGCAATTTCAACTACATCCCCATTGGTACCCTCCTGAAGCAGAACACCCTTGATGCTTTCCGCGAGGGCAGTCCCTGTCAGATAGGCAATGCGCTGCTGACGGGTTCTACGGGTTATCTTGGCATACATATCCTCAAGGAACTGATTGACCGCAATGATGTGCCGGTCATCTGGTGCATGGTACGTGCCGAGTCGGAAGAAAAGGCGCAAAACCGCCTGAAGAGTCTGCTGTACTACTATTTTGCCAAGAACTACAAAGAACTGTTTGGCACCCGCATCCGTATCGTCTTGGGCGATGTGACGAAGCCCGGCGCGTTTAGTCGTTTTGGAGATTCGTCGTTTAGTCGTTTAGGAACAAATGTAACTTCCCCAAACGACCAAACGACTAAACACCCAATTTCCCAAATAAACACGGTCTTCAACTGTGCTGCAGTGGTTAAGCATTTCTCAAGTGGTACGGATATCGAAGACGTCAATATTGGCGGTGCTGCCAACTGTATAAAATTCTGTCTGAAAACAGGTGCCCGGCTCATCCAGACCTCAACATACAGCATCGCAGGTATGTCGGTAGAAGGTAGTCTGGCTGCTGACACAGTGCTCACAGAACGCGACCTTTACTTCGGACAATATCTCGACAACCGGTATATCCACTCCAAGTTCGTGGCTGAGCGCATGGTACTCGACGGCATCGCCCATCACGGGTTGAAGGCCAAGATTATGCGACTGGGTAATCTGGCACCACGTAGTACCGATGGTGAGTTCCAGATCAATTTCTCAACCAATAGTTCGATGGGGCGTATCCGCGTGTTTAAGATGCTGGGGTGCTATCCGTACGACATGGCAGACAGCGCGATGGAGTTCTCGCCTATCAATGAGGTGGCACAGGCTGTCGTATTGCTCTCGTTGACACCTGATAGCTGCATGGTGTTCCATCCTTATAACAACCATCCGATACTCTTTGGTGATGTCCTGGCTGGTTTGTCAAAGGTTGGCGGTGCGCCTGTTCAGGTTGAGGCAGACGAGTTTGCCCGTAAGATGGAAGAGGCGAAAGCCGATCCGGAGCGTGCAAAGGTCTTACAGAGCTTGATGGCATATCAGGATATGGCCCACGGCCAGCAAGTAAGAGCCATAGAACCGGTCAATCAGTACACCTCCCAGGTGCTCTACCGCTTGGGCTTCAAGTGGTCGTCCACTTCGTGGGATTATATTGAGCGCTTCCTGATTGCCATCAACGGCTTCGGATACTTTGAATAAATAATGAATAATATGAAGACCTATCCTTTGTTACAATCCCAGTTGGGCGTGTTTTACGACTGCCTGAAATATCCGAAGGTGATGCAGTATAATATTCCGTGTATCACCAAGTTGACTGACGATATTGACCTTGATCGCGTGGAGAAGGCCATACAAGCAATATTCACCGCGAGGCCGGAACTCAGTATGCGCTTTCTCATCGACGAGAATGGTGAGCCGCGTCAGTATGTGGATGACGGAAAACGGCTGACCATCGTACGCCGCGAGATGACGCAGGAGGCTTTTGATGACTACGCTCATCATGGTTTCTGCCGTCCGTTCGACATTATGGGCGAAGAGCCGCTGTTACGCGTTGAATTGATAACAGTCGCACCACTCCACTATATGTTGCTGGATATCCACCATCTGGTGTCTGACGGCACCAGTTATCTGGTGCTCTTCCCACAGCGCGACCTGCCTTTGGCCTACGAAGGCAAACCGTTGCAAGCACAGGAATATGGCATCTTGCAGGCTGCCGAAGACGAGGCTGCATGCATTGGCAACGAAGCATACGAGCAGGCGAAGGCTGCCTGCGCTGAGAAGTATGCTGGTGTGGAGCTGTCCACGCTGTCGGCACATCCCGAGAATCCTGTGGGCGAGATGGGGCAGGAGTCGGCCTATATCAGCAGGCAGCTGGTGGACGACTGGTGCAAAGAGCAGGGGGTTGCTCCCTACCAGCTGTTCCAGGCAGCCTTCAGCTATGTGCTGGCCCGTCTGGTGCGTGAGGAGAAGGTGGCCTATACCACGGTGTATCATGGTCGGCGCGACCCACGCGTCAAACAGGCTCACGGCATGTTCGTGCGTACCATCCCGTTCATGATGGAGATACAGAAGGGTCAGTCCGTCCGTGAATACATCGCCAGCGTTCATCAGGAGATGAAGGCCACGCTATCGCTGTTGGCATATCCCTTCTCGCACTTCTGTCGCGACTTGGGAATGCAGCCGGGCATCTCGTTCAATTTCAGTGCTTTGCCTGGTTGGGAGGAAGCCTTCTACTTTGGGGAGCACCATTGTCCGCTGGTACAGCAAGATCGTGGTGATGTGTTCTACGACATGCTCACCCACATCTTCCTGACAGGCGATGACTATGACATCCGCATGGAGTCGAGTCTGGCCATGAACAGCCGCAAGCAGATGCGCATGATGGCTGATGCCATCAAAGCAACGATGGAGCACATGATGGCACAACCCGACGCTGCTATTGACAGCATCAGCATCGTGAGCGATGAGGAGGCTGAGCGTATCATCAAGATAGGTACGGGCAAGGAGATTGACGTGGATCTGAGCAAGACCTTCGCCAACCTCTTCACAGAGCAGGCCAAACGCACACCTGATGCCCCTGCTGTGGTGGACAGGGACAGCCAGTTGACATACGACGAGATGGACTGCTACTCGAATGCCTTGGCACGTCAGTTGATTGACTTTGGCGTACAACCCAACGACTTCGTCTGTGTCATGCTCGACCGTTTCAAGGAGTTCCCGTTGGCTGTATTGGCCATCCACAAGGCCGGTGCTGCCTATACGCCGCTGGACTTCGAGTACCCCAACGAGCGTCTTAGCTACATGCTGGAGAACTCGGAGTCGAAAGTGTTGATTACTTCGCATGATGTGCTGGAGGCAAAGATGGCAGAGGGCGACTTCAGTACGGCTGCAGCCAAAACCTTCTTTATCGATGACTTTATGGCTACAGTGGTCGGCGATTCCGTCGCCGACGCTATCGACCTTTCTTCCCCTGATGGTCTGGCCTATATGATTTATACCTCTGGTTCTACAGGCAAGCCCAAGGGTGCCATGTTACACCAGGCAGGTTTGAGGAACTTCATTGCTGTGGTGATTGATATGGAGAAACTGACTGCCGACGACCGCATCAGCGGACACCGCTCGTTCTCGTTCGATGCCCATATCGAGGATATGTACCCCGTGCTGACGCTGGGCGGCTCGTTCCACATTATGCCAACAGAGATCAGAAAAGACCTTGCTGCTATTCGTCAGTTCCTTATTGACCACCAATGCACAGGTGGAGGTTATTCTACTGCGATGACCAGTCTGCTGCTCAATGCCTACGACGACCTGCCCATCCGCTTCACTACGGGTGGCGGCGAGAAGATGGACGGTGTCTATAGCGACCACATTGAGATTATCAACGTCTATGGCCCGACGGAGTGTACAGATGATACCTCGTATTATAGCATCGCTCCTGGTCGTCGCGTTGAGAATATCCCTATCGGACAGAGTGTGGCCAACAACTGGAACTTTATCGTAGATACAGCAGGCAATCTCGTGCCGCAGGGGGTGGCTGGTGAGCTATGCTTTGCCGGCATTCAGGTTGGTCGAGGCTACTGGCGATTGCCCGAGCGTACGGCCAAGTCGTTTGTCGATTGTCCCTTCGTCAAGGAAGACCGTTGGGGACGTCCCGTCCGTATGTACCACACAGGCGACCTCTGTCGCTGGAACGATGAGGGCCAGATAGAATACCTCGGACGTATCGACACCCAGGTGAAGCTGCGTGGCTTCCGTATCGAGCTGGGCGAGATAGAGAGTAAGGCACTGAACATCGACGGCATTCGTCAGGCGGCAGCTGAGGTTCGTAAGGTGCAGGGCAACGAACACCTGGTTCTTTACTATACTGTTGTCGATGGTTCCCCCATCGATGATGATGGCCTCCTTGCCGCCCTCAAGGCATCCTCCCTAGCTGAATACATGGTTCCAGACGTTTATATGCGCATGGATGTGATGCCGATGACACCTAATGGCAAGATTAACCGTAAGGTGTTACCTCTGCCGGAACTGAAGCGTGCTACGGACTATGTGGCTCCTGAAAGTGAGACGGAAAAACTCTTCTGCCGTATCTTCTCCGGGGTGCTGGGCATAGAACAGGTGGGTGCTACCGACAACTTCTTTGATATTGGCGGCACTAGCATCAATGCCATTAAGGTGATTGTTGAGGCCAGTAAGCACGGTGTGCAGATTGTCTTTAACGACCTCTTCAACTTGAAGACGCCAAGAGCACTGGCGGCGTTCGTGGATTCTGGCCAAACTAGTCAGACAAGTCCTACGAGTGATACTAGTCAGGCAAGCCCTCAAGCCGACACCCCTGAGGCAGCACAATTTGCTCCGTTCAATTCGCTCCTTGCTGCCAATACGCTCGAAAACTTCCGTGAGGGTAAGCGTCAGCCTATTGGCGACGTATTGCTGACAGGAGCCACAGGCTATCTTGGCATCCACATACTTAATGAGTTGCTGAGCAATTATCACGGCAAGATTTTCTGTCCTGTTCGTGCTAAGGGCAATGACGAGGCTTTGAGTCGCATCAAGACGCTGTACTTCTATTACTTCGGACATACGGAGGCCTTCAGCCATTTCGACGAACGTGTTACCGCCTTCGCCGCTGAGGTGACAGAACCCGATGCCTTGGATAATGCTCCCCTCTCTACCGGGGGAGGAACTGGTGGTGAGGCTCTAACCATTGTCAACTGTGTGGCCAACGTGAAGCACTTCTCTGCCGGCAACGACATCGAGATGGTCAATATCGAGTCGGTGCGCCACCTGATTACCTTCTGTCTGCGCACGGGTTCGCGACTCATCCATATCTCTACCAATAGCATTGCCGGCGTCAGCATCGACAACGTGCCTGGTCCTGAGGTGAGATTGTCGGAACAGGACTTCTACATCGGACAGAACGTTGATGCCAACAAATACGTCTATTCGAAGTTCAAGGCCGAGGAGTTGGTGCTTGACGCCATTGCTCACCATGGGTTGAATGCAAAGATTATGCGTGTGGGCAACCTCTCGGCACGTCAGAAAGACGGCGAGTTCCAAATCAACTTCAATACCAACAACTTCCTGGCCAAGTTACGCGCCTATGTCATCATTGGTATGGTGCCCTATGAAGCCCTCGACCAGCGTTTCGAGTTCTCGCCCATCGACGAGGTGGCTTGTGCCATCATGCAACTCTCCCAGACACCGAAGGAGTGCATCGTGTTCCATCCTTCAAACACCCACCTCCAGTTCCTCAGTGACATCCTGATGGGCTTTGCTGAGGCAGGCATTACGCTGAAACGCGTGGAGAGTGAAGAGTTCCAACAGGCCTTGGAGCGGATGATGGAGAATCCCGATCTGGTAACCCTGCTCCGTCCGCTGATGGCCTACAATTTGAGTACAGGTCACCAGACGCGCTGGATAGATTCAACCAACTACTACACCACGCAGGTGCTCTACCGCCTCGGTTTCCAGTGGCCTCCGACTGCAGCCGACTACGTCCATCGCTTCGTTGATACCATTATGGGGTTTGACTATTTTTCAATATGAAATAGCAAAGCGGCAAAGCCGAGCGGAACAAATGCGAAACTTAAATGAATTGACAAAGCTATCCTTATTGACATGAATTACTCCAACAAGGAATATAAGAAACTGGGCGACAGAATCAGAAGCAATCCCAAGGACATTTCCGACGAGGACTATCTGATGCTACAGGAGCTGAGGCTCACCTATAAGGACCCGCTGGCTGTTATCTTCACATCAATAGAGAAAATGGCCTATAAGGTGGATGCCAACTGCATCTGCACCTATCGTGTCAAGCGTATTGAGTCCATCATCAGCAAGCTCATCCGTTTTCCTGAGATGCAGGTGAACAGGGCAGAGGATATTGCCGGTTGCAGGTGTATCATGACGTCGACAGACCAGGTCTATCAGCTCTACAACAAAATACTGAAGAACCAGGACCGGCTGCCCTATGAAGTAAAGGGCGTGATTCACGACTACATTGAGCAGCCGAAGGAGAGCGGCTACAAGTCGGTTCACCTGAACGTCACGCTCAGAGACGACAACCGACGTGTGGAGATTCAGCTGCGTGCGCTGGAACACCACAACTGGGCCACGCTGGTGGAGATTACCGACCTGCTTTACGCCAGCAAGCTGAAGGAGTACGGCAACAAGGTCAGTCCTGACCTGTTTGACTTCCATTTCCTCATGTCAAAGGACCTTCAGGAGTTGTCGAAGGACGACATGTATCGCATTGCCGACATCATGATCAGTCGCAGCTACATCATGAAACTGGGTGAGGTGTTTGCCAGAAACTATTTGGACGTCAGGGAGAAATGGAATAAGCTGAAGCTGCAGAACAATCATTTCTTCCTCATTGCGACTGACAGTGAAGGAATGCCCGACTTTGCAGGTTTCCTGGATTTCGAGGAAGCGGAAAAGGCTTATTTTGACCGTTTTACCAACAACAGGGATAACGAGAATATTGTGCTGACGCACCTGCGGAAAACGGATTTCACGAAGATTAGCATTGCCTACTCCAACTATTTCCTGACGTTTAACAATACGATTATCAAGATACTGAAATGCCTGTCGGAAGCTGTTGTAGGCTCCTACAAGCAGAATAAAATCAAACAGTTTGACCGCTACTACCAGTGTTTCCTTGATATTCTTGACTTCTGGGCCGACAAGCAGCTCATGGAAATGGCCTCGTTCCAGAACGACAAGTATGCCAAGAACTATCTGAAAGTCAGGACGGAGTGGAGAAACAGCATTATGGACGGCATGGGTGCCCTGAACATCATCTACAAGGACATGAACGAACGGCTGACCTTCAGCTTGCTGCATCTGGTGCCCTACCGCCACAAGGTCAAGAAGCGCAGAGCTTTCCTGGAGAAAATGCGCATCAAGAACAATGCGAATGAGGCTACGCAATAACGCAAAAAAAATGCCACTACTCATCAACGAGCGGTGACATTCAAGCCTATGTTTAACTAAAAATCCTATTTTCAAAAGAACTGGCTTTTCAGCCAGGGGCCCTTACCAACCAATGGCTTGGGAATATCAATAACTAATACTAACTTTCATTTAGAAAAGAAAGTTATGGGAGCCTCACGGCGACCACTGTTATCCTAACACATTTAAAACTTTCTTCTTACCAATAACTAAAAACCTAAAACTATAAATATTACTACTAACCTAAAACAATCTATTAACTTTTGACGATGCAAAGGTACAACGTTTTTCAGTTCCCTGCAACAAAATGCATCCAAAAAACGAGAAAAAAGGTCTCATTCTTGACTTAAATCAAGCGATTTGTGTGCGCGAACACCATTTTGGGTGTATTTTTGCCCTTTTTCGCCTTTTTCCATCTCTCCTTACTCTTTCTCTATCAGTGCCACCGCATAGGCAGAGATACCTTCCATGCGACCGGTGAACCCTAAACGTTCGGTGGTGGTAGCCTTGATGGAGATGTTATCACGATCTGTACCTATGACTTCGGCCATCGTCTGCTGCATCTGCGGGATGTGCGGGTTCATCTTAGGCTTTTCAGCGCAGATGGTCGCGTCGATATTGACCAGGTGGTAGCCCTTGGTGGCTATCAGCTCGATGGTACGTTTCAGGATGACCTTGCTGTCCATGCCCAGCGTGTCATCACTGGTGTCAGGCCAGTGGTAGCCTATGTCGCGCATGTTAGCGGCGCCCAGTATGGCATCGCAAATAGCGTGTATCAATACATCGGCATCACTGTGACCCAACAGTCCCAGTTCATAATCTATCTTGATGCCGCCCATCCAGAGGTCACGTCCCGGCACCAGCCGATGAACGTCGTATCCCATTCCTACTCTCATATATTCCTTATTATATATAGTTAACGACGCAAAGGTACATAATAGTCTGCAACAATCAAAGTGTTTTTGCTAAAAAAACTCAATTTATTTGGAATTTCCGAGATTTATTACGTAATTTGCGCCTCGTAAAATATGAAGCATATAATAACAAGAAGTTTATTCAAGGTGCTGTTGCTGCTGGCATGCCTATGGTCTGTAGGAAGCATGGCTAGCACGGTGAAACGGCTCGACGTCAAGGCCGTGCTGCACAAGGACGGAACAGCGACCATCGAGGAACGCTGGCTCATCAGCCTCGACCACTCCGATGCAAAGACAGAGTGGTACGTGGCTCATCGGCTGATGGACGGCATGTCTATAGAGAACCTGTCGGTAGAGGGCTTTGTGCCTGGCCATGAAGGACTGACGTCGTTTGAGACTCTCAGCGAGTGGGACATTGATGCCAGTCGCGAGGAGAAGACAGGCAAATGTGGACTGGCGAAAAAAGGGCAGGAGGTGTGCTGGGGCTTCGGCGACTGGGGGGAACACGAGTATGTAGTGCGCTATGACATCAGGCATCTGGTAAAGTCGTACGACACATGCGATGGCTTTAACCACTGCTTCGTCGATATGAACTGTACAGTGGAACAGGCTACGGTGACCATTACCGCTGCCGACAACATCGCACTCTCAGAGGAGAACACCCGCCGCTGGGGCTTCGGTTACGAGGGTAGCATCGTGTTTGAGGGCAATGACGTCGTGGCCACACCCGAAGAAACGATAGGCAACGGCAGACGCATCATCATTATGCTGGAGATGGACAAGGGCATGTTCAGCCCTGACACGAAGGCCGACGAGTCGTGGGCCGACAGGAAACAACGGGCGTTGGATGGCAGCGACTACGAGGATGCTGGTGACGACGATTGGACATTCTGGGACTGGGTTTGGACCATCGGACTGTTCATCGGCTGTATCATCCTGTATGTCTGCTCCGACCTCATTGCCAGTTTAGCCTTAGCCTTGCTTTGGCTCGCACTATGCGTGCTGTGGTGGATAGTGTCACTCTCACCGCTGCGCACCTGGCGGCGCCGCAAGAAACTCGGTATTGCCGAGGGACGCTACTTCCGAGACATCAAGGGCGAATGGACACTGACGAAGAACAAGATGGTGATGGACGACTTGGCGTATATCACCGGTATGAGCAATGAGCGCATCATCGGTGTCCTGCTGCTCAAGCTGATGGCCAAGGGCGACGTGACAATCGTCAGGGATAAATATGAGGGCAAGGTAACGGAAATGCTGAAGATAGTAAATCCCGTCACAGAGATAGGCGACGTGGCGAAAGGCGATGACCAGCTGTGCCGTCATGCCCTGAAGCTACTGACGCTCGCCTCTGGCAAGGACTTGATATTACAACCCGACGAGTTCCAGAAGTGGTGTAAGGTGAAAAGTCACGCCCCCACTCTCAAGAGTTTCCTGAAACTGCTGGAGACGAAGTGCGACAAGCAGTACATCGAGCGAAACGCTGCCGACCTCTATGGCCTGAAGGCTTTCCTCAAGGACTTCTCGCTACTGGGTGAACGCAGCATGATGGAGGTCAAGCTTTGGGACGAGTACATGGTATATGCAGAGTTCTTCGGTCTGGCCGACGAGGTGAGAGCCGAGATGAAGAAGATATGTCCGGAGTACCTGGAGGTATCGAAGCTGGGACAAAGCCTTGAGGTGGCACAGGAAACCCACATCGTTGGTCTGTTCAGCGGTTCTATCTATACCTCTGCGTCAAACGCCGTAGAGCGTGCTGCCCAGCGCTCGTCGTCGCACACCTCTTCTGGTTTCTCCAGCTTCTCGTCGAGTAGTGGCGGCGGCGGTTACTCAGGCGGCGGCGGTGGCGGTGGCCGATGAAAACATGTAAAAATGACATATGCAGATCTTTGGCGGCGACTGACGCCGTTATACGATGAAGGCGAGGCCAAGGCCATGGTGCGACTGCTGTTGGAGCGGTGCTTCGGGCTGACGCTGGCCGATATCTACGGTGGCGGCTTGGAAGCTTCAGGTATTAACACGGAGCGGTTGGAGCAGCTGATGCGCCGTTTGGAGCAGTCGGAGCCTGTGCAGTATGCCATTGGCGAGGAACTGTTCTGTGGCCGTTGGTTCCGTGTGACGCCCGCTGTGCTCATTCCCCGTCCTGAGACGCAGGAGCTGTGTGAGTGGTGCCTCGGCTCCCTCTCCCCTTGGAGAGTGCGGGGGGCGAGACCCCACATTCTGGACATTGGCACGGGTTCCGGCTGTATCGCCATTACGCTGGCCGCGGAGGTGGCAGAGGCACGTGTCACAGCCTGGGACATTTCCGAGGAGGCACTAACCATAGCTCGTGAGAATGCGCAACACCTTGGGGCTCAAGTGACCTTCGAGCAGGTGGATATCTTGGCTCATGCTCAAAGTTCTTTGCAGAGCAAAGCGGCAGAGCCGAGCGTAAAGTTCAAAGCTCAAAGCCCACGCTATGATATCATCATCAGCAATCCGCCGTACATCGCTAAGATGGAGGCAGAACAGATGACGGGCAACGTACTCGACTGGGAGCCGCATGGTGCCCTCTTCGTGCCTGACGACGACCCGTTGCTGTTCTATAGGGCCATAGCCCACCTTGCCCTGAGTGCCCTGAAACCCCAGGGACTGCTCTTCTTGGAAATCAATCCGTTGTACCACGATGAGCTGATGGCGATGCTTCGCGACATGGGGTTTGCCGACGTGGAGACGAGAAATGACCAGTTTAACAAACAAAGAATGATTAAAGTTGTTAGACAATGAAGACAATCAGTGAGAAGGACGCGCTACTCCGCCTGTCGGCCCTCTGTGCGCAGG
>JAEEGL015660829.1_pt1 | contig 10955 bp, 7 predicted proteins | sample 9134231 | NCBI WGS metagenome assembly JAEEGL01 (sample SAMN16246548, study PRJNA631951) | gut metagenome | biome: gut microbiome; feature: rumen; material: fiber-attached | host: Bos | place: Iran: Karaj | collected 2018-10 | reverse complement strand
TTTTTCTCTTGTCCACCTATACCTAATCTGTAAAGTAATCTCATCATTCTCATAGAATCTCTAACTGGATAAGTATTAGCAAATTCCATATATGGATCTACTGTAGCATCTCCAGAGTTAATTCTATCTATCATTCTTCTTAGTCCAGGTTTAAATATTTCAGGTGCATCATCAATAGATTTACCTAAAGCTACCGGAACTGTATAGTGTTGAATTAAGATTTCTAAACTCTTTAAGTAATAAGGTAACATGATATCTATTTCATGTAAGTGTTTTTTATAATAACTTCTTAAGCTAAAATATTGTAATTTAAAAGATAATACTGCAAATATTGCGGCAAAAACAAGATTTAGGATTAGGTTATGTTTACCAGTGACAGAGCCACCCATTGATAACACTAATACTATGAAAAATATTGAAATTGCCTGTGTACATCTTTTCATATAAATTTGATCTACATCAATTTCATCACCATATTTAGCATATAATAAGAATACATAGTCCTCTTCTTTAAAAACTTCTAAATATTTTTCATTATCAGCAATTAATTTTTCTTTATCTATAGTATTGTTATAGAAAAAGATATATAAAAGAATTGCTCCTACTATTAATATCTCCATCTACTCAGCACCTACATTCTCATTATAGTATTTTTCACCTTTAAGAAGGAAATAAGTGTTTATTATTAATACTCCATGCAGTAATGCTCGTATAAAGAAGAGTGACAATAAATTGTAATATGTTTCTCTACCTACCAGATATTGTACTAGCATAACCAGTAAGTATAACATAATACCAAATTGTAAAAAGTTTCTATGGAAAGATGCTCTATCGATTCTATCTCGATATACACTTTCAATTAACATATCTATATCCATTTGCATGTTATCTAAAGAATCTGCTGAGTTTCTCGCACCTTCTTTAGTTATTTGTAAGAATAATTGATGCATATTCTTAACAATATAATATGGATATAAATTAGACATGTATTCTAAAGCTTCATCTATAGTACCATTATCATATGATAAATCTACCATATGTTGTACATCTGTCTTAATTGGATCTTCTAATAATCCAGAGTTTAATACACCTTCTAATGATTTAACGAATGATTGAGTAGTAGCAAACTCCATAATTACATTTGAAGTATATACTTGTACTTGCTCAAATATAAACTCTGAATATAGTCTTTTTGATCTTAAATAAGATAGGTATGGAACTATAAAAGAGGAAATAATTACGTATATTAAACTAATTGTTAAATTATAAAAATATAAGAATGTAATTACAGCAGTAAATCCACCAATAGCAGCTAATTGTATAGTGTATTGGCGAATAGTATATTCTTGACCAAGTTCTTTTACTTTTTCTCTTACTGTTCTATATGAGTACGGAGATATCTTATCGATAATTCCAGCAACTCCATCAGAGAAAAATCTACTAACATTTTGTCCTTGATATACTCTATATAGATAGATTCCAACAACTACTACTATAATTAATAAGAGTTCTTCAAAATACATAAAATTACCCCTTTCTTATTAGTTTAATTTTTCTAATTGCATTCCAGTTTGTTGAATAGGTTGTTGTGCAACCTGTGGTGTTTCAACAACTGACGAAGCAGGAAGATTGGTTACAGTTTGTGAAGCAGGTGCTGATGGAGACACATCAGACGATACTGGTGCTGAAGTTTCTCCAGGTGTCTCGGCTATAGCAGGTGCTGTAGCTGTAGCAGGCTTTTCTTCTACTGGTGTTTCAGATAATGATGGTATGCCAGCTATTGCTGGTGCACTATCTGATATTGGTGCTTCCGCTGCAGGAGCTTCTGCCTTTGGAGCACTTTCAGTAGGAGCCTTAGCTTCTTCTGAAACTTTATCTTCTTTTTCTTGTGGTTCATTATTATCATGATATTCTTCATATGAATGTTCTTTATATGGCATCTCATCAGGAAGATGAGAAATTATATCAGCAATATCAATGTTTTGATTTTCAATGTACTCTATTAAATGAGCACTTGGTTTAATCATTATCCCATTATCATCTGCTGTTTTTCTATATATAGTTCTAGATTGAGGAACATTATTATCATCAACATAGAACTCAGTAACTTCATCTAATTCACGATGAAATTTACCATATTTTTTACTGTAATAAGCCTTGATATGAACACCTAATTGAATATAACGATAAATTGTATTTAAGAATTGCCCTACTTCTAAATCTGTTTCCATCAATGAATATAAACGATAAGGGATAGAAGCAGCTTTATCAGCGTGAATTGTAGATAAGATATTGTGTCCAGAAGAAATTGAGTTTCTTACGGCAGAAACTGCTTCTGCAGAACGTACCTCTGAAAGTAATATCCACTTCGGATTCTGACGCATACATGTAACTAACACGTCAGTGTATGAAGCAACATTATTTGTTTTCATAGCAACAATGTCTCTCTGTGGAAATATCTTATCTAAGTGCAATTCCAATGTATCTTCAATTGTTATTATTTTTTCTTTTGATTCTGTGTGAGAAGCTAAATATTTTACAAACTCGGTTTTACCTGAACCAGTTTCTCCAGCAACCATTATATTACAATGTCCTAATACACACTTAATTAAGAAATCATGAATATCATTTGTAAAATAATCTTCTTGAAGTAGTTTTTCTTTCTTCAAACGAATTTTAGCTGGAGTTTTACGAATAACTAGTGCAATACCATTAGTGGCAATTGAAGAATGTACAAAGTTAAGACGTAACTCAGCAGATTCAGCATCTAAAAAAGGTTTAGCATTATTAAACGTTGTACCCATAACATTTGAGCATTGAAATGCTAAACGCTCTACAAATTCCGGGGTTGCCCCCTCTATTTGTACATGCATTGAACCTTGTTGTAATGATCGAACCCATATTTGACCGCCATTACAATATGAAATATCGGTAATATCATCATTTTCTAATAATGGCTTAAAAGGCCCAAAGTCTAATTTGTCAAATATGCTTTCAGTCATTATTATTCACTTCCCTTTTTTATCTTTTGCGTTTTTATTCTATATTAATTCCACCAGCAGCTTTGTCAACAAATGCCTTAAGCTTTGGTGTAGAAATATTTATTTTTTCTGGTTCTTGGTTTCTAGAATTGTTTGTTGGTACTATTATCAATTGAGATTGATAACTAGATTTTAAATATTCAGCTGCTTTTAATAGATTGAAATAGTCTTGAGGTACTGCAAAGATTATCATTGCTGGTGCTTCTTCTTTCTCTGTATTTGCAAATACTGATTTACCATTTTGATCTTTTACAGCTAACACTTTAATGTTTTCAACAAGCTTACCAACATACATTTCTCCATTATTATTTTTGCTTGTTTTTGCTATTTTTAAGTATAAATCAATATAATTTCCTGGCACTACTGAGTTACCATAAGTAGAATTAATATCAACATTCATACTATATAAAACATATCCAGCTTCATAATCTAATATATCACCTGCTGGTAAGTTTTCTTTAGTAACAACAGTTCTTGTAAAGAATAAACTTCCTTTAGGTATAACTGTATCAATATTAGAGTAATTATCAACTACATCTGCTGCTTTTCTAATTACACCTTCAGAAACCATTGATGGTGATACTTTAATAGTTCCAACCATGTCAGCAGTTATTTGAGTTGAAGGACCAATATTCTTTATAGCATATGGTACTGTAATAGGATTTGTAGCTTGATTTACACGAAAATTATATGCAAAATATAGTACTGCAATTACAGCAACTAAACCAATTACAGTAACTGTATTTTTATTGGCTAGTAATTTTTTTAAACCATTCATTCTTTTTTCCCCTTTCTAATTTTATTGAACTTTCGCATTTAATATTAAATTACCATCAGTTGTTGAAGTAATTGGCGCTCCAATGAAACTATCTGGGTTTGTATATTGGAATGCTAAACTTGGATTGTAATTCTTATTTGATTCAACTAATTGAGTAATTGTTGTTGAAATTGTTGCTGCTTGTTTTTGATTACCTTCCTTAAAACTTACTAAAGTTAATGAATCAACTTTAACACTTACAACTGGAGGTACTTCATTTAGTCCATAAAATCCTATTTTATATTCTCTTGTATCTGTAACGTTATTAGCAAATCTTCTAATGAATGATTCCATAAATATTTCTTTATCCATTCTAGGAACTCCATTAATTGCCATGAATTGTCCATCCAAGGCGTCCGTCATGGCCGCCTCGGATGTTTCTTTTACTAAATAGTAATCAACCTCTCCACCTGTGGAGTAATTTGATATAACAAATATTATGATTAGAGCTAGGGAACCTAACATTATAATTCCTACTCCTAAAATACTTTTGTTCATATATTAATTACCTCCTATTACTTTACAAGATGCATTGTTACATTTTGATGAGTTTGCATTAAACTTAGTACTAGTTAAATCTCTTAATAATTTACTTGTATAATGTGATACACCATGTCCATCAGATGAATATACAGGTTTAGTTAAGAATGAGTTATATCCTTTACTCTCTCTATAATCCTCTCTTAATTTTCTTAGTGTTTGAACGTCTAATGTAAATTCATATTCTTTATATTGTTCATTAAATGTATCTTTACCTTTTATGTAAGTTACTAATTCAGCTGGATTTTGATTATATCCACCACCTGCTTTTGCATATTTAACTAAAGTTGCTTGATCAGTCCAGTTGAATCCAGTTTTTCTTGGTTCTTTTCTATATTCAACTCTTGATTGTGTAGAAGAATTCTCTAAGAATGGATCTTTTGTATCTACACTTCTTATATCAGCTGGATCATTATCTGGATCTTCTCCACCATCACATGGAGGAGGGTCTTTACAATATGTATTAGCTAAGGCATAGAAACAGTTAATACTAAATTTCCATTTGAATAAACCAAAGTCTGTTGCTGTACCATTGATATTATATCCATCATATGATGTGTTAGTTACTATTGGTGATCCATTCGCTCCAGTTTTGAATATCCATTTACTTGTATCTAATGTTTCACCTTCAAGGGCTTTAACATAGTATTGAGCCCAAGCTGCATTTGTATCAGATAATTTTTGTGGTATACATACTAATCCTCTTGCGAAACTATTCTCATCTGGATTTGCATTTCCATAAATTCTATCTTTTCCTTTAGTAGGTAACCATGTTCCTGGGAATGTCCATTCAGTTAAATACCACTTTTTAGCTGCAAAGCTTGCGTAACATCCACCATATCTTAGAATTAGTTCTGGATTGTTGTTTGGTGTTGGATCTGTATTCTTCTCACTAAATACTTGTTCTTTTTCTTTTGTTAATGGGAAGTCAACTACTTTTACTTCTGTTGTATTTGGTTTTTTGTAACTAAAGTTAACTTTATATGTTGCAGTTGAATGTGTACAAGATGCAGTTCCTGAACATAACTTTTCTATTGATTCTTTGTAAGTACGTAAGTTATTGTCATAATCTGCTTTCTTTAATTCATATGTTTCACAAATTTGTCTTAATTCATAATATCCAGTATCGTGATTGAAAGCCCACATTCTAGGACATCTTTTATCCTTTGGTGTTGGAGTTGTTCCTGTTCCAGTATAGAAGTTAGAAACTTTATAATCGAAATAGTAATAATCTTCTCCATCGCAGTTACTACTCTTTAACCAGTTACATTTTTCTGGGCATTGACTACCTTTATATTGTGCTCTAATAAAGCCGTCACCTTTTTCACCACTGGCATATTTGTGATTTTTCCAAATTGTATCATAGTCTGTATGATAATACCAAATACCTAGGTATCCAGTTAATCCACCATGTTTTGTTGATTGCTTATCAAATTTACCACCATTATTTTTAATAATTATTTTTCCAGCATCATGAGTTGGACACCATCTATATTTCTTTCCATCTTTATAATGTTGACCTCTTACACAATTTGCAGTAGAACCATTATAAACTACATGTCCACCTGAAATATGAGTAGCGTCAATTGCTGTTCCACCTACTACTGATGTATAGTAGAATTGACTAATATCAGGATTCATATTTGACCAAGCTACATCGTTAGTTTCTGTCAATAAATCACTTGGGCTGTAGTTTGCACTTTGTGCTTTTGCTCCACCATTGTTTTTATAAACTTCATTATAACATTTATTACTACATGCTTCAGTAAATTCACCACCATCACATTTATTTATACATATGTCAAATTCATCAGTTGGTCCCGCTTGATGTGTATGTTTACATTTGGGTTCTAGATAACATGTTGGGTGACTTGATGCTTTTGCTGGAGCCTTAGCATCTCCTCCAACTTTAGCAGTGCAGTTTACCATGCTGCTGACTTTAAATCTATATTCAAAACACATTCCACCGTCTACTTGAACCGGAGGTCCATATTCAACTTTTACTATTTCTTCACATTTATTAGTACATGTAAATGTCATTTTTTGTGTTCTTTCGATTTTTGAATCAGAAGGAATAGTGTGGAAATGGTACCAGAAATGTTTTGTTAGTGTATGAGTCCAAGTTCCTTTATAATAATGTGTATTATCCTCATCATAATAGTAATCAGTTAATTGTCCAGTTACTGGATCTTGTAATTCTTGTCTATTTAATTTTTCTATTTTATTAATTTTTTTATTATCTAATTTATATTCACAATTTAAAGTGATTAAATTTGCTTGTCCTTGTGCAGCTTCTATTGTATCTCCATGGAATGTATAAGTTTTAGTACGATTAGGATATTTTTGCTTCATAGCTTCAAATTCATTTTCTAATATTTTATAAGTGTAAGGTTTCTTGTCATCTTGATATAAATATGTAGGAACTTCATATGGCTTTCCTAATTCTGGAGTTACAACTTTTGTTGATGCAGGAGTTTTGTTTGGGTTATCTCCTTCTTCTATACCCTTAAGTATTAATTCTGCTTTTTCATCATACCCCGAGTCTACGTCAGCAGGGTCAAACATACTTATTACTTCACCATCTGGAAGTACTTCACTGGTTTTTACTTCTCCTTTTGGTTCAAGCATTGGAGTTACTTTTGTTAAATCGAATTCGATCCAGGCATCATCCTTACCACATTTAACATTATGATACTCAAAATCTTTTGCTGCTTTAATCTTAATTTTATACTGGCCTTTATCACTCAATTCATCTTTTTTTGCCTCTTTGTCCGGTTTTATAAGAACACGTTTCCTATAGGAGTTACTCATACTTGAATATTTAATACAGTCATATTCTTCTGGTAACCAATTTACTCCTGATAGACTTAGAGTGAAATGTGGTTCTCTTTTGCGCCATCCATCAACTCCAGCTACTTCGTGAATAAGATCTCTATCTCGTTCCCAATCCAATCCATTTTTTACAGAAGCAAGCGGAACACAACTAACACTTAATCTGTTATTATTATCATAGTAGATATTAATTCCTAAATCTCTAATTGCATTCTTACATTCTTTCATTTTTTCATTTTTATGATCAGCATAATCAACAACTGAAACATCATCAGAAGCTTCAGCTACTGCTGCTTTTTTCTCTTGTGCTGTTGTTTTAGTAGAGTTTTTCTTGTCACTAGTTACAAAGAAAACACCTACGATAGCAACAATGATAAGTAACAATAAGAGTGCTTTGTTATTTCCTTTTTTCTTTTTCTTAGACTTCATTCTTTCCATCACCTTTCAATATATTTTTTATTTTTTTATAATTATCTGTTTCTTTAACAGTATAATTCTTTATTTTTTCCCCTTTTCTTACCATTCTTGCATCTACAACAAACGCTGCCTCATCATAATCTTTACCAAAAAATCTAGTGCATGTTATTAATGATATTAAGTTATCATTACCGCTTAATTCTACATCATAGTCATATAGACTATCTTTCTTAACTTCTTTAGCATAATTGATTATTTCATCTTTAGTATACGTCGTTTGAATGTCAGTTTCAACCTTTTCATAATTTTTGTACAGTCTAACTGAATAAATCTTATATAAATAGTTTCCTCCATCTATTGTATATTGAATATACTTATTGTCTTTAGCAAAATCGAAATAAACAAATGCCATAAGTTGTTCAAATTTAGTAAATTTATTATCTTTTACTCGAGGATGGGACGATAAGTTTAATATATTATGTCCCAGTATATTTGCTTTGTTGAAAAGAGTTTCTTCATTTTCATAATTATATAAGAAATCATCTCTTTCAACACTTTCTGTTCTTTCATCAAACTTTTCTGTAAATGAAACTATTGGAGTATCTATGGATGTTCCTTGAACTCTAACCCATCCAATTGTTATTACTTTGTCAGTATCTTTTTTCTTTTCTTTTTCTATTTGATCTGTTCTATCTTCAACACTATAGAAAGTTTTTTTATTTGTAATAATAAATACTAGTAGACCTATTATTAAAAATATGATTATTAGATAGATTATAGTATTGTTCTTTTTCTTGTTTTTCATATATACTCCTTACTATTATTCTACTGTATATGGTGAAGTCTGTGTACCGTTTCCATTTACAACCACAGTACCTTTCTTTAAGAATCCTACTGGCTTAATAGAATATTTTCTTACCCTATCAAATGATCTTTTAACTACATTCCCTGATGATGAAATGTAGAAGAAATAATTATCTTCCTTAGATGTGTTTACAGTAATATATTCTCCATTACTTACTGATATAGTATATAAATCATATAAATTTGGAGCTGATAATTTTACTTTATATGTTTTAGTATCTATTTCTTTTCCATATAAGATTGCTTCTTTATAAATTGGAACTTTTATTTGATGACTTACCAATTTATCTGTTTGTAAATACATATTAGCTTTATTATTTATATAATATGCATATGTATTTTTCTTTTTTGGATTATATTCATATTGTTCATTACCTAGGTCATTGTATTCTAAATCTTCACCTGTAGTTGTTATAGTGTTGTTTAGAATAACTTTTGTTGTACCATCATCTTGAGGTTCAATTATTCTCCATGTGTTACCACCTAATATGATATATTCTCCAGGTAATCTCTTATTTATCAATTCTCCAGCTTTTCCTGGTTTAACATCCTTTAGAATTATTAATGGGTTTTCATATGATCCATTTCCACCAGATATAACTGTATCTCCTTTTATTGTAATAACAGGTCTAAGTCCTCCATTGTATGTATTCAATACCATTGATACTGTGTCTCTATCTTCTGGACTCTCAATATTAACTAAATATGAATAATTATCATTATATTTATTAGCTGTCCACATACCACGTCCATTTGATATATAACCATCAACTCTTGATTTCACCTTATTTATATCAGCAATTGATATGATGTGTAAATTCTTAGGTTCTGTGTAACTTGAACATTCTGTTGTATCTAGGTTTTTCTTTGATAATGTATCCTTACAATATTTATTCTTAACAATTAATTTCTTTGATTTAGACGAAAGTGTCTTGTAATAATTATTTAATTGTTTATCTATTGAAGCATAATTACTTACACCAACCACTTCATTTGAAATTATTTTGATATTGTCTCCATCAATACCAATTATTCTATATAATTGATTTGAAAAATAAATATAATTATTAGACGAATCTGATGGATAATACCCTTTTGAATTAGCTCTCTTTGTAACAGACATTATTGTTTCTATTACATGGATAGTTCTAAATATTTCTGTTTTATTTTGTAATGAGTCATAAGCTGTATATTTAACTTTATATGTTCCTGTTTCTTTTGTATTAACGTCACCACTTATATTTACATCTTTAGTACTCATTTTTCCATCATTTTTATCCATAACACTTGTTACACCAGGTTCATCATATTTTTCATGTTTAGTAAGTGTCATTTCTTGATCACCGTTTAATTTGATTACAGGTCCATCATGATCAACTTTTGATTCTAAGAAACCACAATCTAAATAAACGTGATATTTATAATCACCATTATTTGTTGTTACTTTTACCCAACTGTCTTTGATGTTACATAACTTTGAAGAGAATGGAACAGTAAAATCTTGATCGATAAATTGCTTTGATGATAGTGTTGATAAAGATACTGTTGCCACACGTTTACCAGTAGGTAACTCTCTAGCATTTATTTGATAGTATCTTTCAGCACCTGCAAGCATTTTCTTTTCATATGATCTAAAAGTTAAATATGGCTTTACAAAAATAAAATATACTATAGCGATAACAACTAATGCTGCTATAGCATATGTTACTTTAGTTAAAGTTTTATCGTATTTTCCCTTTTCCATAGTTTTCCCTTTTACCCTTTCACTCTATATGTATATTTGTTGTTCCTGATTGTATAAACTAAATCTATTGTAGTAGCTTGTTCAATCTCTGCCGGAACTTCAACATATGCATATTGTCCTAGATAGTTAGATTTAGTTGCATTTTCCATCTTCACAGCATGATTTTTATTGTTACTATCTATATAATTAATTTTACCATACTTAGTAGAAAAGTCAATTAGTTCTTTGCTTTCATATTCCTCTGTCATATAAGAAATTACTGCAATTTTAGAACCTTTTGGTGCTTTTAAAGTAATCTTTTCTCTTTTACATTCGTCTGCTACACAATTTGATACTACATATGGTGCACTATCTTTGATAGAAAAACCATCTGGTGCAAGATTTTCGAATTCTTTGCCACCTGGAAGTGGTACTTTTATTTCTTGACTTAGTTTTAAAATACCATTGTCTTTTACTTTAGATACATCTTTAACTTTAATTTTTATTTTTCTTAGGTGAGGATCTCCATTTTGTTTTTCTTGATAATAAAGAACAAATCTACCTTTATCTAGTTTTTTATTAACTTTATAAATTAATAGAACATCCATAGATTTATTTTTACCTAATCTAGTTTGTTGCGTATATGTACTTCCTAAGTCGTTAAAATCAACTGAAAATTGATTACTAGAATCAGTGTATTGTTCTATACCATTGTATAAAT
>JAEEGL015647889.1_pt1 | contig 10955 bp, 11 predicted proteins | sample 9134231 | NCBI WGS metagenome assembly JAEEGL01 (sample SAMN16246548, study PRJNA631951) | gut metagenome | biome: gut microbiome; feature: rumen; material: fiber-attached | host: Bos | place: Iran: Karaj | collected 2018-10 | reverse complement strand
CACAGGGCAATTTCGAAGTCAGCGGCGTGCATCATTCCTCGATGGAAGAGAAAAAGCTGATCGAGTACGCCGCGCACGCCGAAGCCTATTCCAGCCATCCCATCAGCCGCAGCCTGATCCGCGCCTACGGCCGCGAGCCGGACGCCTCGCGGATCTCCGACGTGCGCGAGGAGAGCGGACGCGGCGTGATCGCAAAGGTGGACGGGCACGAGGTCGCCGTCGGCAGCTCCAGGATGATGAAAGAGCTCGGATGCGAGGCGATCGGCTGCAGAAGCGTCGGGACGATCGTGCATGTGGCGATCGACGGAGTTTACGCAGGACACATCCTGATCGAGGATCTTGTCAAGGACGGCGCGCGGGAGGCCGTCGAGGCCATGCGCGGCGCCGGCGTGCGGAAGACCGTGATGCTCACGGGCGACGTCCGCTCCGTCGCGGAAAGCGTGGCGGACCGTCTCGGCGTCGACGAGGTGAGAAGCGAGCTCCTGCCGGGCGATAAAGTCGCGGCGGTCGAAGAGCTCCTGGCCGGAATGAAGAGCGGAGAGAAGCTGGCCTTTGTCGGCGACGGCATCAACGATGCGCCGGTGCTCGCCCGGGCGGATATCGGCATCGCAATGGGCGCGCTCGGCTCCGACGCCGCGATCGAGGCGGCGGACGTCGTGCTGATGGACGACGATCCGGGCAAGATCGCCAAGGCGATCCGGATCTCCCGGAAGTGCCTGCGGATCGTCAGAGAAAACATCTTTTTCGCCATCGGCGTGAAGCTCGTGTGTCTGGCGCTCGGCGCCCTGGGCTTTGCGGGCATGTGGGCCGCCATCTTTGCCGATGTGGGCGTGATGGTGCTGGCCGTGCTCAACGCGGTGCGCGGGCTGAACGTCAGAGAGCTTTGATTTCGGGATGAAAAGGTGTATACTATGTCCGAGAGGTGAGAGAGATGGATGAATACCGTTTTGCCGAATGCTGTGAGAGCAGGGAAGTCCACGAAGAACTGCTCAAAATCGTCAGCGAAACGCTTCCGGATGAGGAAAAGCTGCTGGATCTTTCAGAGCTGTTCAAGGTTTTCGGAGATTCGACCCGTATCCGCATCCTCTTTGTCCTGTTTGAAGCCGAGGTATGCGTCTGCGATCTGGCCGAAGCGCTGCATATGACGCAGTCCGCCATCTCTCATCAGTTGGGGATCCTCAAACGCAGCAAGCTTGTCAAGAGCAGGCGCGAAGGGAAGAGCGTGTTTTATTCTCTGGCCGATGAGCATGTTCGAACGATCATCAGCCAGGGCATGGAGCACGTCAGCGAAATATAAGTTGACATCATATCAGGGCGAGGCCGCGGGCTCCGCCCTGAAAAGCGTTTGGAGGACAAGCGTCTTGGGAAAGATCTATCCGAAGATCCAAAACGGGATCTGCGCAGCGGGATTGGCCTTGCTGGCCGCGCTTTTTCTGTGGTGGCTGAGCCGCGCGGGGAACATCACGGCGGCGGAGCTCTGCGCCGCGCTGCTGAGTCTTCTGCTGTTTGCGGCGCTGTGTCTGCGCTTCGTACCGCAGTGGTTTTCGCTGTGGTTCGGCCCCGCCGCGCCGGAGCGTGCGGATCATGAATTCCCGCTTTTCAAAATACTGATGCTCGGGCTTCTGTGCGCCGCGGCTCACCTTGCCGCCGTGTGGGGGGTATTATATTATGTAAACCACGGCCTGACGCTGCGGCAATATCTTGATTTCTGGCGCTGCGCAGACGCCTATCACTATCTTTGTATCGCGCGGGACTGGTATCTCCCCGAAGGCGATCTCGACCGCGTGGTCCAGCTCGTCTTTCTTCCGGGCTATCCGATCGCGGTGCGTATTGCGCTTGCCCTGATCGGAGACGACGTCCTCGCGGGGATGCTCGTTTCAACGACCTCGTTCCTGGCTGCGCTGTGCGTGTTCTATCGGCTGGTGTGTCTCGATCATACACGGGATACCGCGCTGCGCTCCGCCGTCTTTCTGTGCCTGACGCCGGGGGCCTTTTTCTTCTTCGCCCCGATGAGCGAGAGCTTTTTCCTGCTGCTGAGCGTTTCCTGTCTCTACAGCGCAAGAAAAGGGAGATGGCTCCCCGCCGGGATCTTCGGCGCGTTGGCTTCGTTTACGCGCTCCCTGGGGCTGATGCTTTTTGTCCCTCTTCTGATGGAGATGGTCACAGAACTGCTGCACGGCAGAAAAGACGCATGGCGCGCGCTCGTTTCGCTCGCGCTCGTACCGCTGGGCTTCGCGGGCTATTGTCTCATCAACGATCTCGTTGCGGGCGATCCCTTTCAGTTTCTGATCTACCAGCGTGAGCACTGGCATCAGAGTCTGGGCTTTTTCTTCGATACGGCGGCCTATCAGCTGCGCTATGCGATCGGCGCGGACAGGAACACGCTAATGGGTCTGTGGCTGCCGAATCTGACGGCGATCTTCGTCTCGCTCGCGATCCTGATCGCGGGGGCCAAAAAGCTCAGAGCCAGCTATACGCTCTGGGCGATCGCCTATTATGTCGTCGCCATCGGAGCGACCTGGCTGCTGAGCGCGCCGCGCTATCTGGCGGTCCTTCTGCCGATCCCGATGTGTCTGGCCCTTCTCGGCGAAAAAAAGCAGCAGAGGATCGCACTGTATCTTCTCAGCGCGGGATGCGAGCTCTATTATCTCGGTATGTTCGCGCTCCGGCGGAACGTCTGGTAGCGGGAGAAAGAGAAGGATTATCATTGACAAGCCCCGTCGGAAAGAATAAAATATTAAAAGAATTTGAAGAAATCAGAGGTATTCGACTATGACCGGACAACTGAGCTTTTGGGACGTTGAGGTATGGTCCTTCGTGGTCACGCTTGCCGTGCTTTTCGGGGCGATGCTGCTGGCGAACGCGCTGCGCCGTCAGATCCCGTTCCTGCGCCGCAGCCTGATCCCGAGCTCGGTGCTCGGCGGATTCCTGGTACTGGCTGCGGACGCCGCCTTCAAAGCGATCTTCGGCCATTCGATGTTCGCCACCTCCACGCTCGAAGCGCTGACCTTCCACGGTCTCGGTCTTGGCTTCGTGGCGATGGCGCTGCGGCATACCGAGAAGATCCGCGGCAAAAAAGCCAGACGCGACGTCTTTGCCACGAGCACCGTGGTCGTCGGCTCGTATCTGCTGCAGGCGCTGCTCGGCCTCGCGGTCACGGTCGCACTGTTCTATCTGATCGGCAGCTTTGCCGCCGGCGGCGTACTGCTGCCGATGGGCTACGGCCAGGGCCCCGGACAGGCCTACAACTGGGGCAGCATCTATCAGAATTATACCGACTATCCCGCCTTTGAGAACGGCGCGAGCTTCGGGCTGACGATCGCGGCGATGGGCTTCATTTCCGCGTCGGTGGGCGGCGTGTATTATCTCAACAAGCTTCGCCGTGCCGGCGACAAACGCGCGCAGGTCGTCAACGCCGAGGAGATCGAGGATCTCTCCGCCGAAATGGTCACGGGCAGGGACGAGATCCCGCTGAGCGAGTCGCTCGACAAGCTGACGGTACAGCTGGGACTGGTGTTCGTATCCTATTTCCTCGCCTATGCGGCGATGGCCGGCGTGACCGTGCTGCTCGACCGGGCGGGCGGCTTTGCCGTCAATACGGTCAAGCCGTTGATCTGGGGCTTCAACTTCCTGATCGGAACGGTTTTCGCGATCCTCGTCAGGACCTTCCTGGAAAAGCTCAAGGCGAAGGGTGTGGCGAAGAGAGAGTATATCAACAACTTCATGCTCAACCGCATCTCCGGCACGATGTTCGACATCATGGTCGTGGCTTCGATCGCGGCGATCAACCTCTCGGCCTTCCGCTACAAGGAGTTCTGGCTGCCGCTGATCCTGCTGTGCGTGATCGGAGCGGTCGCGACCTACTTCTACAACTTCCGAATCTGCCGCAGCCTGTTCCCGGACTATGCCGACGAAGCCTTCCTCTCGCTCTACGGCATGCTCACCGGCACGGCCAGCACGGGCGTGATCCTGCTGCGCGAGATCGACCCGCTCTACGAGACGCCGGCCTCGCACAATCTGATCTATCAGAACCTCTGGGCCATCGTACTCGGCGCGCCGATGCTGCTGCTGCTCGGATTCGTGGCGCGCAGCATCAGCTGGACCTTCATCGGCATGGGCGTCATCGCGGCGCTCTTCGGCATGATGCTGTGTATCCAGGCGCTGCTCATTCGCAGGGCAAAGAAAAAGCAATAAAACGAAAAAAAGAAGGACAGGTTATGTTAACCTGTCCTTTTTGACATGCAAGCGCTTACCGAACTTGAAAGTCGGGAAAGTATTTCTCGACAAAATCGATCCTGTCCACGTGAAACTCGCGGCCTTTGAGGTAATTGAGCATTCCCGCGTCGGTGGGGAAGTCAAAAACAAGGCGGTAGGAATAAAGAGCCTGGCCTTTTTCGTCAAAGCCTTTGTTGAAGCGTTCGCTGCCGTATTTGCCGTCGCCCAGCAGCGGCCAGCCGGCATAGGCCATCTGCGCGCGGATCTGATGCGTGCGCCCAGTCAGCAGACGGCACTCCACCAGCGAGAGCGCGCCGGAGGAGCAGAGCGTGCGGTATTCGGTCACCGCCGTGCGTGCCCCGGGCTCGCTCTTCTGTTTTATGTAAACCTGATTGCGGCTCGCATCCTTAAATAGAAAGTTCTCCAGCCTGCCGCTGGGGGGCTTGGGACGTCCCTGTACGGCGCAGAGATAGATCTTCTCGATCTCTCGGTCGCGGATCTTGTCGTTGAGGATGCGCAGCGCCTCGGCGTTTTTGGCGGCGATGACGATCCCACCGGTGTTGCGGTCGATCCGGTTGCAGAGAGCGGGCGCGAAGGAATTCTCCTCCCGCGGACGCCATTCGCCTTTTTGGGCGAGATAGGCCTGGATGTTGGAGATAAGCGTGTTGTAGTCCCACACGCCGGCGCTGTGGCACAGCACGCCCGGCTTTTTATCGGCCAGAAGGATGTTCTCATCCTCATAGACGATCGAAAGGCGCGGCGTTCCCACTTTGAGATAGGAATTCTCTTCGCGCGGCTTCTCAAAAAACTCGTCGTTGATGTATAGCTGCAGCACGTCTCCCTCGGCCAGACGCACGTCGCGTTTGGCGCCTCTGCCGTTGAGCTTGATGCGCTTGAGACGAATATACTTTTGCAGCAGCGCTTCCGGAAGGAGAGGGACCGCTTTTCCGACAAAGCGGTCCAGACGCTGGCCGGCGTCGTTTTTTTTGACTGACAGCTCTTTCATGACAGATCCGTCCGCAGATAAAGATTTCTTTTTTGTGATTATACAATACAAAAATATGGTTGACAAGTACCGAACTCTCAACTATAATATCAAGGCTGACGTTCTCACGTCTTTTTCGCGTGAAAACAAGGCGGGCGTCCAAGCGAGGTGCTGTATGAGACTGAATCTGCGTGAGATCATCGCTATCCCCGGAAACGCAGCGTCGTTCGAGCGCGAGCTGGATACGGAAGGTTTGGAATTTCCCTCGATCGTGAGATATGAGACCGCGCCCCACGCTTCGGGGCGGGTGTTCAACGAGGCGGGGGTCCTCCGGCTGGAGGGCGAGATCCGAACGGAAATGCTCTGTATCTGTGACCGCTGCGCGGGCGAATTCGCATGCACCAAAACGACGCCGCTCTCCGCGGTCATCGTCGATAAGAACGACGACAACGCAGACGATCCCGAGCTGTTCTTTCTCGACGGAGACGAGATCGACCTGGACGAGATCCTTTCCACACTCTTCATCCTGGATATGGACAGCAAGTTCCTCTGCCGGGAAGACTGCAAGGGGCTCTGCCCCCGGTGCGGAAGGAATCTCAACCTCGGCCCGTGCGGCTGCGGGAAAGAAACAGATCCAAGATTTGCTGTGCTTGAGCAGCTTTTGGATAAAGACTAAGGCAATAAAAACATGGCTGCTCAGAACAGCTGCAAGCAGGAGGTGTCAACATGGCAGTCCCGAAAGGAAAAGTATCGCGTCAGAGACGTGACAAGAGACGTTCTTCCACCTGGAAGCTCACGCCCCCCAGCATCGTAAAGTGCCCCAACTGCGGCGCTTTCTGCATGCCTCATCGTGCGTGCAAGGCCTGCGGACAGTACAAGGGCCGTACGGTCATCAATGTTGAGGAAAGCAAGTAAGAACTGAAGGAGGAGAGGGTGTGCCCTTTCCTCCTTTCGTTTAAGCGCAGGGAAGCGAGGTGAGCAAGACGGAAAACCGCATCAAGTCGATCGATCCTACGTCCCCTCTGCGCGGACGCGCGGCGGTCGGCGAAAGCCTGGTGTCGATCAACGGCAACAGGATCATCGACGTGCTCGATTACAAGTTCTTTGCCTATGACCGTTCTCTTACGGTCGTTTTGTGTCGCCCGGACGGCACGGAGCACAGCGTGCACGTGAGAAAGGACGAGGGCGGCGATCTGGGGCTTGAATTCGAAAGCTATCTGATGGACCGCGCGCGCTCCTGCGCGAACAACTGCGTTTTCTGCTTCATCGATCAGCTCCCGAAGGGCATGCGGCCGACGATGTATTTCAAGGATGACGACGCCAGACTGAGCTTTCTTCTGGGCAACTATATCACGCTCACCAATCTTTCCGAGCGCGAGATCCGGCGCATCATCGATCTGCATATCAGCCCCATCAACGTCTCGGTCCACACCACCGACCCCGCGCTGCGCTGTGAGATGCTGCGCAATCCTCATGCGGGGAAGAGCATTGAGGTCATGCGTCTGTTTGCCGCAAGCGGCATCGTGATGAACTGTCAGATCGTCTGCTGCCCGGGGCTGAACGACGGAGAGGCCCTTGAGAGAACGATGCGCGATCTCGAGGAGATGTATCCGGGCGTGCACAGCGTTTCCATCGTGCCGGTCGGATTGACGAAGTATCGCGATGGGCTCTATCCGCTCACGCCTTTCACGCCGGAGCATGCCGCCGAGACGATCGAGCAGGTGACGCGCTTCGGCGACCGGTGTCTGGAAAAGCACGGCACGCGGATCTTTTTCTGCGGCGACGAGATGTATCTCAAAGCCGGACTGAAGCTTCCGGAGGACGAGTTTTACGAGGAGCACACGCAGCTGGAGAACGGCGTGGGCATGATCCGGCTGCTCGAGACGGAGTTCCGCTCTGCGCTGCGGCTCTCCGAAAGGGTGGACGGCGTTCCCTTTTCCATTGCCTGCGGGACCTCGGTCGCGCCTTTCTTCGAAGAGCTTGTTGCGGCGGCGAGGGAGCTTTATCCCGAGCTGCGGGGCAGGGTCTATGCCATTGAGAACGACTTTTTCGGCCGCAGCATCAATGTGTCCGGCCTCATTACGGGCGGGGATCTGATCGCGCAGCTGAAGGGGAAAGACCTGGGAGAGAGACTGCTGATCTCGCAGAACATGCTGCGCCGCGAGGAGATGGACTTCCTCGACGATGTGACGCTCGACCAGGCCGTTCAGGCGCTGGGCGTGCCGATCTACCCGGTGGAGCAGGACGGCTTCGCGCTCTTCGACGCGATAGCGGGCGAGCTGCCCGCGCTCAGAGAGCCGCGAAAGGACGGCGGCGAAGAAGAATTCTATCAGTACAATCAAAACGGATAAGGAGGGAGAGGAACATGTCCAGACCTTTGGTGGCGATCGTCGGCAGACCGAACGTCGGCAAGTCGATGCTTTTTAACCGTCTGGTGGGAAAACGCCTCTCCATCGTGGAGGATACCCCCGGCGTCACGCGCGACCGGCTGTACGCCGAGTGCGAGTGGTGCGGAAGAAAATTTGATATGGTGGATACCGGCGGCATCGAGCCGAGCACGGACAGCGAGATCCTGCTGTTCATGCGCGAGCAGGCGCAGATCGCCATAGGCGCGGCGGATGTGATCGTGCTGGTCACGGATATCCGCACCGGCGTGACCGCCGCGGACAAGGAAGTCGCCAACATGCTGCTCAGAGCGCGTAAACCGGTCGTGCTGGCCGTCAACAAGGCCGACTCCACCGGAGCGGAAGATCCCGCCGTCTATGAGTTTTACGAGCTGGGTCTCGGCGATCCCATCTCCGTTTCCGCGATCCACGGACACGGGACGGGAGAGCTGCTGGACGCCTGCGTGGCGCACTTTCCGCCGCAGGAGGAAGAGGAAGAAGAGGACGATTGCATCAAGGTGGCCGTGATCGGAAAACCGAACGTCGGCAAATCCTCGCTGATCAACCGCATCCTCGGTGAAAAGCGCGTGATCGTCAGCGATATGGCAGGCACGACGCGCGACGCCGTGGACACGCCCTTTGAGAACGACAAGGGGAAATATGTTTTCATCGACACGGCGGGTATCCGCCGCAGGTCGAAGGTAGACGAAAGAGTCGAAAAATTTTCCGTCATGCGCGCGCAGCTCGCGATCGAGCGGGCGGACGTCTGCGTGATCATGATCGACGGACGCGACGGCGTGACCGATCAGGACACGAAGATCGCGGGGCTGGCGCACGAGGCCGGCAAGGCGAGCATCGTCGTCGTGAACAAATGGGATCTCGTCGAAAAAGAGACCGGTACGATGGAGAAGATGCGCAAGGACATCATGCGCGATCTCGCTTTTATGAGCTATGCCCCGGTGCTCTTTATTTCCGCGCTGACCGGACAGAGGACGGAGAGATTGTTTGAACTGATCAATTACGTCAATGATCAGAGCAACATGCGTATTTCGACCGGCATGCTCAACGATGTGCTTGCCGACGCGCAGGCGCGCGTACAGCCGCCGACGGACAAGGGCAGACGATTGAAGATCTATTATATGACGCAGACAGGCGTCAAGCCGCCGAACTTCGTCATCTTCTGCAATTCGCGCGAGCTGTTTCATTTTTCCTATCAGAGATATATCGAAAACCAGATCAGAAGCGTGTTCGGCCTGGAAGGGACTCCGGTACGGATCGTGATCCGCCAGAAGGGAGACAAGGAATGAAATACTGGATCTTCAGTATCCTGACGGCCGCGCTGGCCTATTGCGTCGGCAGTCTGAATACGCTGGTGATCGCCTCCAACTTTGTCTTTCGCAGCAATCTCGGAAAGCTGGGAAAGGGGAGCGCCTGGCTGACCAACTTTCTGCGTGTCCACGGTGCGAAGGGCTTTGCCAAGCTGGCTCTGGTCGAACTCGTGAAGGACGCGGTCCCCGTGATCATCGGAGGCCTTCTGTTCTCCTCGGGCGGCAACGCCGTTGTGGGGCGCGCGCTTGCGGTTTTCTGTCTGGCGCTGGGGCGGATGTATCCGGCGCTCTATTCCTTCCGCGGAAGCTTTGCCACGGCGGCGATCGCCTTCGGGTCGATGTTCGTGAACTTCTCCGTGGGAGCTGCGGTGCTGGTCGTCTGCGTCCTCGTCACATGGGCGACGCGCTATCTCGCGCTCGGAACGCTCTCCGGCGCGGTCGTGCTGGCGATCGCGAGCGTGCTGATCGTGGATCATACGCTGGCGGTGCGGCTGTGCTTTCTCACCGCCGTACTCGTTCTGATCCGCACGATCCCGTCTCTGGCCCGCATCGCGGCGGGGAAAGAAGAGAGACTGAGCCTGGAAAAGGACATCAGCTATAAATTTGACGAAAAGTTTTGATCTCGTACGCACGCCGTTTCCCGAGAAGCGGCGTGCGCCGCTTTTTGCAGCGTCCGGGAAATCTGAAAAATACTTAAGACCACTCTCAGACGCTGTAAAAAATGGCGGGAAAGGTGTATATTACCATCAGAGGAATCATATTCCTTCCGATCTGAGGAAACATTTTCGGGAAAAAAGCGTCTGTATGATCGGATGAGATCGTGCGGAAGGAGGGCGGAGCGCATGAAAGAAACCGGTTCGACGCCGGAGTCCGAAAAGCAAAGAGTCAAAAAATGGATCCTGCTGATCGCCATGCTGTTTGCCCTCGCCGTCCTGATCATCTCGGTGATTTATCTGGCGAAGATCAAAGGATGGATCGGACGCAGGGAAGGCTCGTCGCTGCTGACGGTCGTCAACAGCGAGATAGCCGCGCCGGAGGATCCGAATCAGACCCTGACCTTCATCGACGACGAACATATGGTGGACGCACGCTGTGCCGACGAGCTGGAGAAGCTGCTCAAAGACTGCCGCGGAGCGGGCTTTGATCCGGTGATCACGGCCGCTTTTCGAAGTTCAAGCGAGCAGAGAGAGCTCGTCAACGAGCTCGCGGACGAATATATGCGGCAGGGCCATGACGCCGAGCGCGCAAGGGAGCTCGCTCAACAGCAGATCGCCGCGCCCGGCCACAGCGAGCATCAGCTCGGCCTTTCGGCGGATATCATACAGGCGGACGCGGACGAGAACGGCCAGAGCGGCATCCGGGAATGGCTCCGCACACATGCGTGGGAATACGGTTTTATCCTGCGCTATCCGGAGGGAAAAGACGCCGTCACCGGGCACGGATACGACCCCCGGCATTATCGCTATGTCGGGCAGAACGCGGCCAAACAGATCCATGAGCTGGACATCACGCTGGAAGAATACGTGTCGATGTTTTATGCCAAATGAGTTTACATAATATTTTGATCCGGGAGAGTGCTCTCCCGGATCTTTTTTTGCCGAATCAGAACAGCCGGCAAAGCAGCAAAACGGCAAGACATACCGCGGCGCCTGAAAGGAAAAAGAACAGGCACCAGAGCGTCGTGAGATCGCGCGGCGGGACGTGCGCAGAGACATATGCGCGGGCCGCCCGCCGCGCCTGACGGAGAAGCTGCTGTCTGCTGATGCCGCTGCGGGTAAAGAGATCATCGCTGAGTATGAATATTGCCTCCTTGAAATACTCGGTATTCGGGGACTTGACGATGATGACGTTGCCCGTTCGGCCTTCGATCACCTCCTTTCCCTCCTCTTCGCTGCCCGCCGGTGTACGGCGCGCGCAAAAACAAAGCGAGATGCCCTGCAGCGCGTCCCTGAGACGGCCGATCATACCCGCTCCTCGACGCGCAGCGTGACAACGGTCATGTCGTCGCTCCCGCCGTAAAGGCGTTCGGCCTCGCGAAGCGTT
>JAEEGL015048936.1_pt1 | contig 10955 bp, 12 predicted proteins | sample 9134231 | NCBI WGS metagenome assembly JAEEGL01 (sample SAMN16246548, study PRJNA631951) | gut metagenome | biome: gut microbiome; feature: rumen; material: fiber-attached | host: Bos | place: Iran: Karaj | collected 2018-10 | reverse complement strand
TGAAAGCCATCCGAAGAGTTAAGGCTGAGTTCGGAGTGCACACTGTACTCGGGGTTTCCAATATTTCCTTCGGACTTCCGAGACGTGAATTTATCAATACAACCTTCCTGACCCTTGCCATGGAAGCGGGGCTCGATCTTCCCATTCTTAATCCAAACAATGCTGCAATGATGGGCGCCGTGGATGCTTTCCACGTGCTTGCAAATATTGACAGGGGATCGGAAAAGTACGTTGCAAAGTACGCCGATACGGTGGCAGAAAAAATCGTTACCGTTAAGAAGGATGCTTCCGGGAAAACTTCCGAACCTGTCACTGAGAATGCCGAAAAGACCATAGGCGAGTTCATAAAGAAGGGTCTCGGAGATTCCGCAGCGAAGCTTGTAAAGGCCATGCTTGAAAATACGGACCCTCTTGATATCGTTAACAATGAACTGATTCCCGCATTGGACGTTGTGGGCGCGGAATTCGAAAAGGGAAAGATATTCCTGCCCCAGCTTCTTAATTCCGCTCAGGCTGCGGAAGCAGGCTTTAATGTGATTAAGGAACATCTTGCAAAGAACAACGCCGCAACCATTTCGAAGGGTAAGATCGTTCTTGCGACGGTTAAGGGCGACGTTCACGACATAGGAAAGAACATAGTTAAGACCGTGCTTCAGAACTACGGCTACACCGTGATCGACCTCGGAAAGGACGTGCCTCCCGAAAAAGTCGTTGAAGCCGTAAAAGAGCACAGCGTCAAGCTAGTGGGCCTGTCGGCGCTTATGACCACCACGGTTTCATCCATGGAAGAAACCATAAAAGCCCTGAGGGCAGCCGGCCTTGACTGCAAAGTCATGGTAGGCGGCGCGGTCCTCACCGCCGAATTTGCGAAACAGATCGGAGCGGACTTCTACGCCAAAGATGCCAAGCAATCCGCAGACATCGCGAAGGAAGTTTTGGGATAGTTTTTGGAAAAACAGTATGGTTATTAAGGCATAAATGATGTAGAGCAAGCGCGATGAATGATATTATTAGGTTTGGCTATTCGATGATAAAAGACTTGATAGCGGGGCTGCTGGTGGTTGTAATAATCGGCGCTTCTTTTGGTATGCTAAAAGAGGGCATTTTATTTTGCATAGCGTTGATTCCCATAAGAGAATGTGCTGGTGGTTTCCACATGAAGACGAAGCAAGGTTGTGCTTTGGTATCGTCAATAATATATGTAATTGCGATTTTGGTAATCAAAAACGTGTATTTATCATTTACGCAACTCTTTCTTGGTTATTGTGTTGGTGCATTTCTCCTTTTTGTACTTGTTCCTATCGATAATCAGAATAACAGACTATCTGAGCGGGAACGCCAAACAATGGAGAAAAAGAGTATTCGTATACTTTTTGTTGAGAATGCTATATTCTTTTTCTTGACATGGGCTATAGATTATAGTTATTTGCTTGTTTTTTGTATCAGTTTGTTTGTTTGTGATTTGTTGTTATTGATGGGAGTTGGGGAAAATGAAATACAGAATTGGAATAGTAGACGACGAAAAATTAGTTTGTAGCGAATTGGAAAGAATGATTCTGCAATATTCCAAACTACGCGACACAAATTTTGATTGCGAATTTTGGACTGACAGTAATTCTTTTGTGCATGATTTGAGTAAAGGCTATGTACCGGACATTATTTTTTTAGACATAGCAATGCCGAAAAGGGACGGAATCGAAATTGGAAAATATATACGTGAGACGCTAAACAATCAGCAGATGCAAATTATTTATATTTCATCAGAGACGAGTTATGCAATGGAACTGTTTAATATGCATCCATATGATTTTTTAATAAAACCAATTAACTATGAGAAGGTTGCTATAGAACTGGACAAACTATTACGTTTGTTTGGTAAGAATAGCAGACTATACAGAATATGCTATAAAGGTGAAGAGTGGTGTGTCCCATGGGATAATATAGTGTTTATCGAGAGTGATAATAAGCACTTAAAAGTAAATATGCAGGACGGTGAAATAATAACTTTTGTTGGTAAACTGAAAAACGAAACTGATAGGATGCCAAGCTATTTCATTAGAATCAATCAGTCATATGCGGTTAATCTTAAATATGTAAAACGATTTAAACGCAATGAAATTGAAATTGAAAAAGGAAGGAAATTTCTTGTAAGTAGTCCTTATAGAGCAGCTTTAAAAGAAAGGATAATCGAATTTATTGAGGGTATGGGGTAATGGTCAAAAGTGAAGAAATCTTATTGTCTGTTATAATAGAATTATTGAGAATATCCGTGGAACTGTTTTATGCGCATATTCTGTTGGGAAAAAGGCGCGATAAATTTCCTATTCTAGCTATATATTGTATAGTTGTCGCAATTGTAACGATTCCTTATTTTATCTTTGAGAATGTATTGATAAATGTTTTGGTAACATTTATAGGGTGTATCGTTATTTCGCTTGGTTTTTGTGCTGTTTTAAGAAAACGCATTTTTTATTCTTTTATTGTTTTATCTATCAGTGTAGCTATTGATTTTGCTGTTGGCTACATTTTCAAAGATAATCCAGGTGATATGGAATTCAATTTTTACATGTCTATATTATCTGTGCTCATTTTCTTGCTTTCTGCATTGCTCATGGCTTTATTCATATTTAATCAAAAAGATGTAATTAGTTTTAAATATCTTGCAATGTTGATTTTGGTTCTGATCATCGGTATTTTTTCAATGATTATTCTTGAACGGGACAACTCTGTTTCACGTCAAAGTCTGATCTTCATCGGAATAACATTTCTGATAACTGATTTTCTGATTTTCTATATATACGGGGCAATAGCATTTAAATTATCGCAAGAGGAGGCGATGCGAGAATTAATTGAGCAAAATAGGATATACGAATTTCAGATACAGAATGGCATTGTGTGTGATAAGAAAATAAGGGCGTTTAGACATGATATTAAGAACCACATGGCAGAGATATATCATTTTGCTGAGATAAACGATAATAAACAGATTAGGGAGTATTTGTCTAAACTTAATGAGGAATTGGCTGAAGCAACGGCGTATTCTGCTACAGGAGTTCCGGCTTTGGATGGAATCATAAATTATAAAGTTGGTCAGGCGAGAGAGAAAAACATTGATTTCACATTAGATGTGGCTGTACCTGAAAACATTCAACTTTCTGCCTACGATATGAACATACTTTTAGGAAACCTGATGGACAATGCTATAGAGGCTAGCGAAAACTTTTCTGAGGTCAAAGGTGAAGTTAAGCCGATATGCTTGTCTATACGGTTTAGCCAATCATGTTTTCTGGTTAACATTTGTAATTCTTATTTCAAAAAGAAGTCTCCAGAAGAGAACTTGGGGTTAAATACGACTAAAATGGATAAGAACAATCATGGTTATGGGCTCAAAAATGTTTATCGGATAGTTGAAAAATATTCCGGGAATATCCAGATTAATGCGTCTGAAGGCCTTTTTGCCGTTAAAGTGGCGTTGTGGCTCTGAACTTCTTTCGATTTCGCCTTTTTTTGCATCAATTTCGCAGGTTGCTCTTTTCACGCCAGTTTCGAACGTATAATCCTCAATTGAAGGGGATTGATATGGAGGAATTGGTATGGGTAAGAAGAATATGTTATTAAAAGCGGCTGAAAGAGTAGCATATGAAGTAGCCAAACATTATGCTCATGTTACGTGCCCGTTTTTTACGTATCAGCCTGAACTACCGGAAGCAGTAAAAAAATTGAAAAAAGAAAAGGAGAATGAAAAATGAAACGATTACTAAAGGTGTGCGCATTTATGATGCTGATAGTAGTGCTATTTATGGAGACTCCGGCTTTGACTTCTATGGCAAACAATTCAGATACTTCGTTTGTCTTTGTATTAAACGGAATAGACAGCACCCAAACAAGTCCGAGAAGAAAAGAAAATGATACATCCAGTTACATGTACTGTACATCTTGCAATGGACATTATGTCGGTTCTGTTTGGGGCGGTGAAGAAAATGCGGGCTTACATGATTGCTCAGGAGGATACAGATATTATTTCGCTGCAGGTTACAAAAGATTCATGTACAATTATGTATATGAACTTAGATATCCTCTTTGTTCAATAGTTGCGGATCCTAGTACTGCGAGCATAACTGCCAGAGGAGTGTGGAGCCCTGATAGCGTATATCAGGCTGGCGTAAACCCGCCCACTGATTATATACAATAATGTATGATAAAGCAGTGCTCGCATTAGCAGCACTGCTTTTTGGTGGTTGTTATGAATAGAATAGTCAAGAAGATAATTGGGTTAGCGGCTAAAATCTTTTTTCTCGCTGTGGGTTTTGGGGGTGTTATTTTTCTTATAGCGAAGGAACTTAATTCCACTGTAATCGGGCAGAAAACTATAAAAGATAGTCAAGCACCGGTGGTAAATCAAGAGAAATCTTCGAGCGTTGATTCTTTTTCAGACTCCATATCGCAACAAGACTCCCTTGAGGAAAATGGTAATTTTCCACAGTTTCCCATTATTTTAGATACATGGCAAGTGACAATTGAAATAGAAGATTACTATTTTGAAGAAGTTATTCCTAAAGAAGTTGAAGACCCTATTTTTTTGGAGAAAGAGCTTCGAAGCCAATTTCCTAAATCATTTAATGAAGACGGATCGTTCAAGGAAGACATTCTTTTTTTGGTGATGAAAGTAAAAGTTCGAAATAATCTACAACAAAAATGGACATATATGGCGAACAGCACATATGTGGTTTTTGGCGAGAGCGCGGATAATCCAAGACCATTCATGAATGAACTGTTTTATTTTAGTAACAGACAGAGAGAAGGGCATGAATCTATGCACTACGAATTTGAGGAGGGGGAGATGTACAGTGCCACCTATGTTTTTGAAGTGCAGAAAGATTATTTCAGCGATGACAAATTTTTATGTTTGCTTGAAATAAATGACAACGGAAGCTATCGGCTGGAGGACACTGACAGAATACTGATACTGGATAAAGCAAGGAGAAAATCAGAGGAAAAACATAATGAATAAATTTAGAAGTTTGGTTAAGAATGATTTTGTAATTGCGTTCCACAGTCCGGGCATCTGGATATCATTGATTGTCGGAGCGTATCTTTCCTTGTCACAATACATAAAAGAAACTTACAGTGTCAGAAAGTATTTGGATATTTATCTTAAAGAATGGCCCAGTATGCTGGTCCCACATACAGTTTTTACTAAGTGGATAGGGGCAGAGGCTTATTCGCTTCAATATTTTGCTTTTTTCCTTTTGATTCCGTTACTGGCAACGATGCCTGCAGGTGCAAGAATTTCTGCAGAGAAAAAGAGTGGTTATGGGAGATTGGTTTTGATTCGCGCGAATAAAAGAACGTATTTTGGATCGAAATTGCTGGTTTCGTTTATTCTTGGTGGAATGGTAACTGTTATTCCGCTTCTGCTAAATTTGTACTTAACCGCAATGACATTGCCTTCTATTATTCCCAATAATGCTGCGGGCTCTTTTGCAATCAATAATAAATCGTTCTTAGTTGCACTCTTTTACTCAAGACCTTATCTGTATATTTTTATTTTTCTGATTTTCATTTTTGTTTTTTCGGGGCTAACAGCAATGGCAGCTTGCTCATTGGGAATTTGGGGGATTAATTCATTCCTGAACACTGTATATCCTTTTTTGACGGGAGTGACACTATATGCAGTTTTGGGTGAATTGCATATGTATAGTTGGATTCCTTTTTTCTTTTTGAATCCGGCGCAGCTGGAACCTTTATCGATTGGACCGATTGCTGTTGAAATGTCGATAATGGTACTAATTGCTGCTTATCCTTTTTTTAAGGGGAAAAAGATAGATGTATATTAAGTATTATCTGAGAAAGATGCTGAGATATAATTTTGCAAAATATATAGCTTATTTTTTCTTCCTTATTTGTATTTTTGGAGTGGAGTTGTATGAAACTTTTGATTATTTGAAAGTCACAGGATATGGTCAGGATGTCGGAACCGCATATTGTATTATTAAAATGTTTTTGGGTTTGGAAAGCTATACGCCCGGTGTTGGGATTATTTTCAAAGTGCCATATGTTTGGATGGCGAATTATGTTTTCTTATGTCATGTTGTAGGAGATTATGCAGCATCCAGCAGTGGAGCTTGTGATTATAAGGCAATCGTTGAATCTGGAAGAAGGGTTAAGATGGTTCTATCCCATTTTTGCGGATGTGTTGTTAATGAAATCGTTGTGGGCTTGGAATTGATCGCGGTAATCATGATGTATACTGGGGTTTTCGGATGGAAATTGTTTGAATCGATTGATCTTTTGGGTATAAGAACAGGATTGGATTTTACTGCACTGAATGACTTGTACGTAGTGTTGGAACTGATATATCTGATAGTAATAGGGTCATTTGCATTCATTATGTTTCAAACCGTTTTAAGTATATGTTTCGGAGGAAAGTTTGGATTTATCGCATCTGTTCTCTTGCTAATTGCAGGAACATATTATAAATCTCCTGTACTATATGCCAATTTTTGTATGATTTTAAGAAATGAAAGATGGTGCTACAACGGTATGAATGGCGTTAATTGCCTTTTGTCCGTATCACTAAGTACGGCTATATTACTATTAATTCTATATTTAAAACAAAAAAAACAGGATTTTATGTAGAAAATGAAGATAACTGTAAGAAATCTAACTAAGAAAATTAAAGACTCTGAAGTGCTTTCTGATATTAATCTTGTCTTTGAGTCAGGTAATGTTTATGGCTTATGTGGAGAAAACGGAAGCGGAAAGACGATGCTTATGAGGGCAATATGCGGATTAATATTGCCGAGCAAAGGTGAAGTTGACATCGACGGAGAAATAATTGGAAAAGATATTGATTTTCCGCGAAGCATAGGCGTGCTCATTGAGAACCCAGCTTTTGTTAGTAATATGACCGCGATTGATAATCTGTTATTGTTAGGTAGTATTCGGGGTGAAGTTAATATTGGTCAAATTAGGGAATACTTAAGAAAGATTAATTTAGATCCCGATAGCAAAAAAAAATATCGCAAATTTTCGCTAGGAATGAAACAAAGACTTGGCATAGCTGCGGCATTTTTTGAGGAGCAAAATATTATAATATTAGATGAACCGTACAACGCATTGGATGAAAACAGCGTAAATTCATTGAATGATATGATAATGGATGCAAAAAGAAGAGGTGCGATAGTTTTGATTTCCTCGCATAATGGGACTCTTTTGAATGAAATATCAGATATAATATATAGAATGAGGGACGGTAAAATTGAATAAGTATAAGTGCTTGCGCTTTTTTTCGTTTGTTTCTGGAATAGCATTGATTCTAATTTTTTTGGTAAATTATAACATAATTAATCAGAAATATCCTAATCCTGCAGTTGAGACGGCATATGTGCAGGAAAGTTTGAACCTAGGAGATTATATATTAGCAATAGATAGAGTCAGTATTATTTCGGAAAAGGAATTGTCTGATCTGTTTCCAGAATCGGATTATTTAAGAAAAGAAGCTGAAAGTGAGTTAACTTCGAATAAGGCTGTCATTTTGATAGATTTAGAAATCTGTGGCAATGAGGTAGAGGGACATCCTATGGCACTCTATAATACCACATTGGCATACGGATATTCGACTAATGGGATGGATTTGCTCGCATTTAATGATATAAATAAATGTGACCCGTTCGTGAAATTGGATTTAGGTGAGCGTATTCGACTAATTTTGCCATATACGATAAATAAGAGTATTGACTATGATTCTATGGAATTAATATTTGCATTATATCCCCAAATAATTAAATATGTTATACCCAATACTGCGAGATAAAGGGGCAAGGTCATGGTGGGAGGAGCGGTCCTCACCGCCGAATTTGCGAAACAGATCGGAGCGGACTTCTACGCCAAAGATGCCAAGCAATCCGCAGACATCGCGAAGGAAGTTTTGGGATAGTTTTTGATGCGGAACTGCGCAGATCTTTGACATCAAAAAATGCGCATTTAACGCGGGCATTGACGCCTTTTTCCGTTTTTGGGCGATAAAATTTTGGATAAAATGACGATGGTTAGTGACAGTGGCTTGTGATATACTTCGCTTCACAAGGGAGAGAAGTAAAGAAACGGAGAAATAATGGTATTATCAAATGATGATTTGCAAGCTATTGCACAACTTCTCGACAACAAAATAGGTCCCATTAAAGAGGACGTGAGTATGCTCAAAGAGGACGTGTCAGGCCTCAAAGAGGACGTGAGTATGCTCAAAGAGGACGTGTCAGGCCTCAAAGAGGACGTGAGTATGCTTAAAGAGGACGTAAGCGTCCTCAAACAAGATGTGGCCGGCCTCAAAGAGGATGTAAGTGTCCTCAAAGAAGACGTGACCGTCCTTAAAGAAGACGTGACCGTCCTTAAAGAAGACGTGACCGTCCTTAAAGAAGACGTGACCGTACTCAAAAGCGATGTTGCGATTCTCAAGGATAAGGTTGAGGATCATGATTCGCAGTTTATTTCGATTAAGGGTGAACTTAGGGACATTCGTCTTACAATTGAGAACGAAATCACGCGAAATATAAGGTTTATTGCCGAGGGACATCTGGATCTGATTAGAAAACTTGATGCGGCACTTAAAATCGAACAGGAAAAGGAAATGTTTTCCATCCGACTCACATCTTTGGAGAATGATGTGAGAATTCTAAAGCAGAAATGCTTATAATTTACGGGAAAAGAGTCAAGACAGTATAGAGAAACCGCGCAGCGTAGGGAGATTGCTGCGCGGTTTTTGTTTGAACGGTCGTTTATATTTTCTTCTTTGCTTCCTCAAGTGCGGCGATGACTCTGTCGCTCCACTCATCGAATTCGGGGTCTTCGACCTGAAGTTCGGGGTGAGACATGATGTTTTCGATACACCTTCTTATTCCTTCTTCAAAGTGGATTGAAGGCCTGAATTCGGGAACAGCGTGCTTCAGTTTGGCATTGTTGAAGATATAGGAATTTGCTTTGTCACCCACGAGGCCGCCTTCGAAGTTATACTGTTTTCCGACTTCCGCAAGGAAAGCGGAAGAGACGTAGTAGGGCTTGAATTCCACTTTGAGGGTATCGGCGATGGTCTTGTAGATCTGATTCCAGGTAAGGATCTCATCGTTGGTTATCTGGAAAGCTTCGCCGATGGCATGGGGATTGCTCATGAGCCCCACAAAGGCTACCGCAAAGTCCTCGTTGTAGGTCATGGCCCAGAGGGAAGTTCCGTCGCCGTGAACAATCACGGGCTTTCCTTCCAGCATACGCTTAAGCACCTGGTAGCTGCCCTTGTTTCCGTGAACACCCAAAGGAACTGCACGGTTGTCGTAGGTGTGGCTCGGACGGATAACTGTTACGGGGAAGCCTTCATCACGATACTTCTTAAAAAGAAATTCCTCGCAGTAAATCTTGTTTCTTGAATATTCCCAGTGGGGATTTGCAAGAGTGGTGCCTTCCGTAAGATAAACGTCATCCACGGGCTTTTTGTAAGCAGAAGCCGAGCTTATGTACATGTACTGCTTGGTCTTGCCGTTAAAGAGACGATAGTCTCTTTCGACCTGTGCGGGCACGAAGCCGATGAAATCGCAGACCGTATCGAAGGTCTTACCCTGAAGCGCACGGGAAACCGCTGCTTCGTCATTGATATCGAGGGAGAGGACATCAACACCTTCGGGAAGTTCCGCGGTTCTTGAGCCTCTGTTTAAAAGAGTTAGGTGCCAACCCGGTTTCTTTGAAAGTAACCGCGTGATGGCCATGCTGATGGTGCCTGTTCCGCCGATAAATAGAGCTTCTTTCATAAAAAAACCCTCCTATACACGTTTGTCTTTACCTTAAACATACACTGTTTCCCGCGGCAAAGCAAGGGTATGGGAGGGAACCTTAATTCTGTATTTTCTTTACTGTTTTTTGAAGCCTGCGCGCTTACGCATTAAAGGATCCAGGATCTTCTTACGGATGCGAAGCTTGGTGGGGGTGACTTCCAAAAGCTCATCCGTATCTATGAAATCGAGAGCCTGCTCAAGGCTTAAGATCTTGGGAGGCGTTAAACGGAGAGCCTCGTCTGCCGCGGAAGAACGGGTGTTGGTCAGCTGTTTCTTTTTGCAGACATTAACCTCGATATCCTCGGTCTTTCCGGTCTGGCCGATGACCATACCGCTGTATACCTTTTCGCCGGGTCCGATGAAGAGGATTCCGCGTTCCTGGGCATTGAAAAGGCCGTAGGTTACGGATTCGCCGGATTCGAAGGCTATAAGGGAACCCTGGCTTCTGTAGGCGATGTCTCCCTTGTAAGGACCGTATCCGTCAAAGATGGTATTAAGGATTCCGTTACCCTTGGTATCCGTCATGAAATCTCCGCGGTAACCGATAAGTCCGCGGGAGGGGATGGAAAAGATAAGTCTGGTATATCCGCCGGAAGCGTGACCCATTTCCTTTAATTCGCCCTTACGCTGGGAAAGTTTCTCAATAACGGTGCCGGAGTACTCTTCGGGAACGTCCACGTAGGCGATCTCCATGGGCTCAAGGCGCTTACCCTTTTCATCTTCCTTGTAAAGGACTTCTGCTTTGCTTACGGCAAATTCGAAGCCTTCACGGCGCATGTTCTCTATAAGAACGGACAGGTGCAGTTCACCGCGTCCGGAAACCTTGAAACGGTCGGTGGAATCGGTTTCTTCGACCCTTAAGGATACGTCGGTATTCAATTCTCTGAAGAGACGCTCACGCAAATGACGGCTGGTAACAAACTTACCCTCAAGTCCTGCGAGAGGAGAGTCGTTTACGCAGAAGTCTATGGCGATGGTGGGTTCTGAGATCTTCTGGAAGGGAATGGGATTGGGAGCATCGGGATCGCAGATCGTATCACCGATGTGAATGTCCGAAATACCGGAAATCGCAACGATGGAACCGATGGAAGCTTCCTTTACTTCAACTTTGTTAAGGCCGTCAAACTCGTAAAG
>JAEEGL014835587.1_pt1 | contig 10955 bp, 9 predicted proteins | sample 9134231 | NCBI WGS metagenome assembly JAEEGL01 (sample SAMN16246548, study PRJNA631951) | gut metagenome | biome: gut microbiome; feature: rumen; material: fiber-attached | host: Bos | place: Iran: Karaj | collected 2018-10 | reverse complement strand
CTGTCCCAGCTGCTCCGTTATGACCCGCGTCCGGAGTGGTACGCCTTGCGGGCCGACTGTTACGAAGCGCAGGGTCTGACGGAACTGGCGCTTCAGGAAAATGAACGCATCGTGGAGATGACGGACGGAAAACAGGACTACAGCGGATTGCACGATGTTGCGCAGGCGCAGGTGTCAGCATTGCGACGGCGTTTGTCAATGCAATCGCAAGATATTGTGGCAGAAAATGTTATACGGTTTCCGCCGGTTGAGTCCGATTCGGTGATGCTGCGGGTTGAAGTGGTGTCTTCCGATGAAAATGAAAAATAGTGGTGTGAAAATTTGGCGGATGCCAAAAAAAACATACCTTTGCGCCGCTATTTCGGCATTGACCTGTGGTGTAACGGCAGCACTACTGATTTTGGTTCAGTCAGCCCAAGTTCGAATCTTGGCAGGTCAACATCCGTACGCGAATATGGTGTCATAGCTCAGTTGGTAGAGCAAAGGACTGAAAATCCTTGTGTCCCCGGTTCGATTCCTGGTGACACCACAGACAGAACGCCGATGGGATTTCCTCATTGGCGTTTTTGATTTTTCGGTCATGCTCACTGCACAGCTTCTATTGTATTGTCCCGACAGACCGGGCATCATCGCGGATGTCACGGGATTCATCACCGTCAACCGGGGCAATATCGTCTATCTGGACCAGCACGTGGACCATGTGGAGAACATCTTCTTCATGCGCACGGAATGGCAGCTGACGGATTTCCTGATTCCGCGCGACAAGATCAACGACTATTTCGAGACGCTGTATGCCCGGAAGTACAACATGTCCTTCAAATTGTATTTTTCCGATATCAAACCGCGCATGGCGATTTTCGTCTCGAAGATGTCGCACTGTCTGTACGATATGCTTGCACGTTATACCGCCGGTGAGTGGAATGTAGAGATTCCGTTGATTATCAGCAACCATGAGAATCTGCGACATGTGGCCGACCGCTTCGGCATCCCCTTCCACTTTCTTCCGGTCACACCGGAGACCAAGGCGCAGCAGGAAGAACGCGCCTGCGGGCTGTTGCAGCAGGAACGCATAGATTTCATCGTGCTCGGCCGCTATATGCAGGTGCTCTCCGAACGCTTTATCGCAGCGTATCCGAACAAGATTATCAACATACACCACTCGTTCCTGCCGGCGTTCGTCGGTGCCAAGCCATACCATGCAGCCTTTGCACGCGGTGTGAAGATTATCGGGGCGACCAGCCATTATGTGACGACCGAGTTGGATGCCGGGCCGATCATCGAACAGGATGTGGCGCGGATTACCCATAAGGATACGGTGGACGACCTTATCCAGAAAGGCAAGGATCTGGAAAAAATCGTCCTTTCCCGTGCCGTGCAGAAGCACTTGGAGCACAAGTGTTTGGTTTACAAGAATAAAACCGTTATTTTCAATTAGCGTGCGCCGGATTTCGGCGCGGGTGTCGCGAAGCCGCGCTGCCGCATGGCCTCGAAGGCAAGGACGGCGGTGGCGACCGATACATTGAGTGAGTCGATGACGCCGCGCATGGGGATTTTGATGTTGGCGTCGGACTGGGAAGTCCAGAAGTCGGTCAGACCGTTGGATTCGGTGCCCATGACGATGGCGCAGGGAACGGTCATGTCGGTTTCGTGATACCATGTGGCCGCCTGGAGAGAAGCCCCGAATACCCGGATGTTTTTTTGGCGCAGCCACTGCAGTGTCTCGGCGGATGTGGCGGTGACCACCTGTGTCGAGAAAAGGCATCCGATGCTGGCCCTGACGGCGTTCGGGTTGTAGATGTCTGTCTGTCGGTCGCATACGATGACGGCATCGGCCTGTGATGCATCGGCGGTACGTACGATGGCACCCAGATTGCCCGGTTTTTCGACGGCTTCCAGCACGATGAGAAATGGATTATCAGAAAGGCGCAGATCTTCGAGCCGGCGGTATCTCGGAACGGCTGTGGCAACGATGCCGTCCGAATTGTCGCGATAGGCGATGCGCTCGAAGACCTGGCGGCTGACTTCGGCCATGCGGCAGGTGCCCTGCAGGGAATCCACCAGCTGCTGCACCGGATGTCTGGAGGACGCTTCCGGAAACAGGAAGAGTTCTTGCAGGTCGTATCCTTCCTTCGCAGCGATGGAGACCTCGTGAAACCCTTCGATGACAAATAATTGCTGTAACTCGCGTTCCCGGGCTTTGCTGAGTTTGAGCAGTTGTTTGATGCGCGGATTCTGCAGGCTGGTGATTCTTTCCATGGTGGTAAAACGTATGCAAATGTAGGACAGAATTCCGAATAAAAAGCCTTACGGGAAACGCGATGTCGCAAAAAACCTTACATTTGTCTTTATGAGTGATCAACTGTACATTCTGGATACGACGCTGCGCGACGGGGAACAGGTTCCCGGCTGTCAGTTGAACACCGTCGAGAAAATCGAGGTGGCCCGGATGCTTGAACGGTTGCATGTCGATGTCATCGAGGCAGGATTTCCGGTTTCGAGTCCGGGAGATTTCCGGTCGATCGTGGAAATCTCGAAGGTCGTGCGTGAGCCCGTCATCTGTGCATTGGCCCGGGCCGTGGAACAGGATATCGACGTTGCGGCGGAATCGCTGCAGCATGCGTCTCGCAAACGGATCCATACCGGTATCGGTACATCGTTCTATCATATTGCCTATAAGTTCCATACGACGGAGGAGGAAATCCTTGAGCGCGCCGTGGCCTGCGTCAAGTATGCCCGCCGGCATGTAGAGGATGTGGAGTTTTACGCCGAGGATGCCGGACGGACCGACAATGAGTTTCTGGCCAGGGTCGTCGAAGCGGTCATCAAGGCCGGGGCGTCGGTGGTGAACATCCCGGACACCACCGGTTTCTGCCTGCCGGACCAGTACGGTGCGAAGATACGTTACCTGATGGAGCATGTCCCGAATATCCACCGGGCAGTCATCTCTACGCACTGCCACAACGACCTGGGTATGGCCACGGCCAATAGCATACAGGGTGTGATGAACGGCGCGCGGCAGGTGGAGGTGGCCTTGAACGGGCTGGGCGAACGGGCCGGCAATGCCGCACTCGAGGAGGTCGTGATGGCCGTGCAGTGTCATTCCGACTTGCCGGTTTTCACGACGGTACGGACCAAACATATCATCCGGGCGTCGCGGCTGGCCTCGACGCTGATGCAGATGCCGGTGCAACCCAACAAAGCGGTTGTCGGACGCAATGCCTTCGCGCATTCCTCAGGAATCCATCAGGACGGTATCATCAAGAACAGGGAGAGTTACGAAATCTTCCGACCGGAGGATATCGGCCTGCATGATGTGTCGATGGTGCTGACGGCCCGCAGTGGCCGGGCGGCCCTGAAGCACCATTATGCCGGCATGGGACTGAATATCGACAAGGAACTCCTGGATGAGGTCTATGAACGTTTTCTGGTTCTGGCCGACAAGAAAAAGGAAGTGACGGATGAGGACCTCTACGTACTGCTGGGTGTGGAGCAGTCGGCCAAACACCGACGCATCCAGCTGGACTATCTGCAGGTGAACTGCGGAAAATCGGTTGTTCCCGAGGCAGTCATTGCGCTGATCATTGACGGTGAGAAGCATACGGCTACGGCGTATGGCAGCGGCCCGGTGGACGCCGCCTTCAATGCGGTGAAGCAGATCATCCATCCCAAGGTGGTGCTCGAGGAGTTTCTGATACAAGCTATTACCCGCGGAAGTGACGACATGGGCAAAGTGCACGTGCAGATTGCTTACAAGGGCCGCCATTATTACGGTTTCTCCGCGGATACGGATGTCGTGACGGCATCCACTGAGGCGTTCATAGACGCTATTTCGAAAATTATCTGACAGAAGGGGCATACCATGCAGACGCTTTTGGACAAAATATGGAATGTGCATGTGGTGGACTGTCCGTCCGCGCGGCTGGCACAGTTGTATATCGACCGGTTGTATTGTCATGAGGTAACGACGCCACAGGCATTCAAACAGCTGAATGACAGAGGGATTTCTTTCTTCCGGCCTGGCCGTGCCGTCTGCATGGCCGATCACGATGTGCCGACGGCCTTGCATCCGGCCGGAACCGACGAGGTGCTGCAGCGTCAGATACAGCTGCTCGCCGACAATGCGGCGGCCTGCGCTCTGACTTACTTCGCACCCGGTGATCCGCACCACGGCATCATCCATGTGGTCGGACCGGAATCGGGGCTGACCCTGCCCGGCATGACGGTGGTGTGCGGCGACTCGCATACTTCGACGCACGGTGCGATGGGGGCGATAGCTTTCGGTATCGGCACTTCCGAGGTAGAGATGGTCATGGCATCGCAGTGCCTGCTGGTGAACAAGCCGAAGCAGATGCGGATTACGGTTTCCGGCGCGCTGCAGCACGGTGTGACGGCCAAGGACCTGGCCTTGTACATCGTGGCGCAGATTTCCGTCAGCGGTGCGACAGGATACTTTGTGGAATATGCCGGGGATACTGTCCGGTCGATGGGTATGGACGGGCGGCAGACGCTCTGCAACATGTCCATCGAGATGGGTGCCCGCGGTGCCATGGTCGCACCTGATGAAAAGACGTTCGACTATATCCGCAGTGCGCCCTTCGCTCCCCGTGGCACCGCATGGGAGGAAGCGGAGGCGTACTGGCGCACGCTTTACACCGACGACGATGCGGTTTTCGACCGCGAGCTGGCCGTTGATGCGACGGATGTCCGGCCGATGATCAGTTATGGTACCAATCCGGCGATGTCCGTGCCGGTGGACGGGTGCATTCCGTCTGTGCCGGATGATGCCGAGGCGGCGGCAGCTTTTCGCAGGGCATTGTCATACATGCAGTTCACCGAAGGGGAGCCCATGCTTGGCAAACCGGTTGACTATGTCTTTATGGGCAGTTGCACCAATGGCCGGTTCGAGGATTTCAAGGCGTTCGCTTCGGTGGTGGCCGGCCGGGAAAAGGCGCCGCACGTCGAGGCCTGGCTTGTGCCCGGCTCGCAGGCGGTACTCCGGCGGTGCCAGGAAAGCGGTATCGCACGGATATTGTCGGAGGCAGGTTTTGAACTGCGCAACCCGGGCTGTTCGGCCTGTCTGGCCATGAACGGCGACCGCGTGCCGGCAGGCAGGTATGTCGTATCTTCCTCCAACCGCAATTTCGAGGGAAGACAGGGCCCCGGTGCACGGACAATGCTCGGCAGTCCCTATATGGTGGCGGCCGCGGCGGTGACCGGCGTGGTGACCGATCCCCGTCCGCTGATTCCCGAAACGTTCAAACTGGCAGACTATGTATAAGCGTTTTTCATCCCTGACGTCCCGCTGCGTACCAATACCGGTGGCCGATGTGGATACAGACCAGATCGTTCCGGCCCGTTTCCTGACCTCGACGCAACGCGAAGGGTTCGGGGCGCGGCTTTTTTACGACTGGCGCTACGATGCCGCCCAGCGTCCCCGTCCGGATTTCGTACTCAACAATGCGGCCTATGGCGGTGAGATTCTGTTGGCCGGCCGTAATTTTGGCGGCGGATCCAGCCGCGAACATGCCGCATGGGCCATTGCGGATTATGGGTTCCGTGTTGTCATTTCAAGCAGTTTTGCCGACATATTCTATCAGAATGCCTTGAACATCGGCCTGCTTCCCGTGGTGGTTCCCGAGGATTTCCTGACAGGTCTTTTTTCCGCGGTGATGCAGAATCCGGCGGCGGAAGTGACGGTCGACCTGGTCAACCAGACCGTTACCGACTGTAGCACCGGACAGTCGGCCCGTTTCGAGATAGATGCCTACAAAAAACAATGTCTGCTGCACGGCCAGGACGATGTGGACTATCTCCGGAGCCGGCTGCCGGAAATCGAAGCCTATGAACGCCGGGTGCGCCGGATTGAGATTCTGGACACAACGCTGCGTGACGGCGAGCAGACCTCTGGTGTATCCTTCACGGCGTCAGAAAAAATGCATATCGCCCGGATGCTGCTGGCCGATTTGCATGTCGACCGGATCGAGGTAGGATCGGCGCGGGTGTCCGACGGCGAGCAGGAAGCCGTACGCCGGATCACTGCATGGGCCTGGGTGGCCCATCTGCTCGACCGGGTCGAAGTGCTCGGATTCGTAGATGGTACGCAGTCGGTAGACTGGATCAAACAGACAGGCGCCCGGGTGATGAACCTGCTGTGCAAGGGTTCGTTGCGTCATCTTACGGCGCAGCTTAAGAAAACGCCGCAGCAGCACATCGACGACATCCGGCAGGTTATTGCCTATGCGGTCAGCCAGGGACTGCGGATCAATGTCTATCTGGAAGACTGGAGCAACGGCATGCGCGATGCGCGGGAGTATGTTTTCCAGCTGATGGACGCGCTGCGCGACGAACCGGTGGAGCGTTTCATGCTGTCGGATACGTTGGGCGTTCTTTCCACGGACGAAACCTACAGTTACTGTTGCGAGATGACGTCCCGCTATCCCGGCCTGCGGTTCGACTACCACGGACACAACGATTATGACCTGGCGGTTGCCAATGTGCTCATGGCAGTGAAAGCCGGTATCGGCGGTGTCCACGCCACCGTCAACGGACTGGGGGAACGCGCCGGCAATGCGCCGCTCGCCAGCGTGATGGCGGTGCTGACGGATATGGCGCACCGTTCGGTGCAACTGGACGAACGGAAAATCAACATGGTGTCGCGGATGGTGGAGACTTTCTCCGGCATGCGTATCCCGGCCAACCGGCCCATTGTCGGCGAGAATGTGTTTACGCAGGCCTGTGGCGTCCACGCCGACGGGGATATCAAGGCGCATCTTTACTACAATGCCCTGCTGCCCGAACGTTTCGGCCGGGTGCGGACCTATGCGCTCGGCAAGACTTCGGGTAAATCCAACGTAATGAAAAACCTCGAAGAACTGGGTGTTACGCTGGACCCCGAAGCGATGAAGAAGGTGACCGAACGCGTCATCGCGCTCAGCGAAAGGAAAAACCGGGTTACGGCGGAGGACCTGCCGTACATCATATCGGACGTATTGCACGGCGATGCCATCGACCAGAAAATAAAAGTGCACAATTTCTCGCTGTCGGTGGCCGAGGGGTTGCGTTCCGTGGCGACGCTGAGCATCGAAATCGGCGGAGAAACCTACGAGGAAACATCGGCCGGCGACGGGCAGTATGATGCATTCATGAACGCATTGCGTAAGATCTACGATGCCTTGCATCTGCCGCTGCCACGTCTGACAGACTACGCCGTGACCATCCCGCCCGGCGGTAAGACAGATGCGTTGGTCGAAACGGTGATTACGTGGGAGCACGAATCCCGGGTGTTCAAGACACGGGGACTGGATCCCGACCAGACGATTGCGGCCATCAAGGCTACCATGAAGATGCTGAACATGATAGCATGACGAAAGTCATGCCGCGCGGGACTCAGGCGGAGAACCGGGACAACTGCTGTTGCAACAGGGCGTAGGTTTCGTCTGTGACCGGCACGAGCGGCAGGCGCATTTCATTCTGACATTTTCCGAAAATCTGCAGGGCTGCCTTGATACCCGAGGGATTGCCGTCCCTGAACAGGACGTTGATCAGATCCAGCAGTTCGAAATGCAGGGCGCGTGCACTTTGCAGATTTCCGGCGAGGGCTGCGCGGATCATCGTGGAGACCTCCATCGGCAGGACGTTGGCCGCCACCGAGATGACCCCGTCTCCGCCCAGTGCCGTGACCGGAAGAGCCAATGCGTCATCGCCCGAAATGACAGCGAAGCCTTCGGGCCGGCGGTGCAGCAGTTCCATAATCTGGCCCATCTGGCCGGATGCTTCCTTGACACCGACGATGTTATGGTGGCGTTCGGCCAGTGTCAGGACGGTGTCGGGCAGCATGTTGATGCCGCTCCGGCCGGGGATGTTGTACAGAATGACAGGAATGGGACAGTGTTCGGCGATGACGGAGTAATGGGCAATCAGGCCGCGCTGGGTGGGTTTGTTGTAATAGGGAGTCACCGAGAGAATGGCCGCCAGATCGGCGAATGGTGTCGTTTCCAGCAGGTCCAGAATCTCTTTGGTTTCGTTCCCGCCCAGGCCGAGTACGATGGGCACGCGTCCGGCATTGGTGTCGATGACCGTTTTGAGGATGGCGTCCTTCTCTGCGTACGAGAGTGTGGCGGCCTCTCCCGTGGTTCCCAGGACGACAAGATATTCGACACAACCCTCGATACAATGGTTGACAATCCTCTTCAGCGCATGAAAATCAACCGATTTGTCGGCGTTCATCGGCGTGACGAGAGCCACACCGGTACCAGAGAACAATGTATCCATAGATTCAGACGATGTTTTATTTCGGTTCGGAGTTGTCCGGACAAAGCATGGGCAGATAGACTTTCAGCACATCGAAGAACGGCCGGATGCCGTCGCGTTCGGGCAGATCCAGCATCAGGTCGTACGGGGCTGCGTGCATGCTGCCGTGCTTGGTCCCGATCTTGAAATTCGTGGGCGATACATGCATGATGTATTGCAGAATGTCGCTTTCCGTGGAAGCGCAGTTGATGAGCATGTCGAATTGCTGGAGCATGAACTTGTAAGCCAGCGTATGCTGTTTAGGCGTTCTCATCCAGGTGACATCCTTGCCCGAGAAATACTGGCATACCGAAAGACAGTCGTCTTCGGAAATGTTGTGCTGTGCCAGGAATCCCAGTGCGGTGTATCGGATGCGTTTCGTCCTCAGGAAATTGAGGAAAGACGACATCTCCTGTTTCCAGTCCGGGTCGGCAGTCGTGAAAAGGATGCCCACATGATGCGCCGTGTCGAAGTTGCAGAGATGTTTCTGCCGGGGTTCCTTGGGCATGTTGTTGCGCAACATGCGGTTGTAGAAATACTGCCTGATCACGGTCTGGAAAGATGGATTTTCAAATTTACAAAGATAGAAAAAAACGGCAAAGCACCTCTTCGGCTGCAGAATTTTTCGTATATTTGTACGCACGTCGGTCATTCCATCCTGCAAGATGGACCCGGCGGCAGTCAAAACCTAAAAAATAACTGTTATGAATGTCATTTTGTTTATTCTTATCGGAGCTCTGGCCGGATTCATCGCTGGCCAACTGACGAAGGGATCCGGTTTTGGATTCTGGATCAACCTGCTGGTCGGTATCATCGGCGGTCTCATCGGCGGCTGGGTCTTTGGTTTGCTCGGCATTTCCAGCGGCAGCGGTATTCTGGGCAGTCTGATTACGTGCGTGGTCGGTGCTGTCATTCTGTTATGGTTGCTGCGCTTGTTCAAGAAATAGCCGGATGGCGGAAAAACAGGGATCTCCCGGAGCGATGCTTCGGGAGATTTTTTTTGTCCTTTCCGATCGGATTCAGGACCGGATGAGGGCTGAAAACGGGGATCCCTGGGAAAGCTTTTTCAGCGAAGATGAAAAATTTCGCTGTTTTGTGTGTTTTCTTCGCTGAAAAAAGTGCATTTTTCAGCGAAGAATTGTTTTTTTTTCAAATTTTTTATATCTTCGCCGCATCGAACAGTAGAGTATTTTCTGCTGAGAGGCTTTATACCCTGCATATGCCTTACAGACGATTGCCGAATACCGATGCTGCCCGGTTGCGGGCGCTCAAAAATGCCTTCACGAAAGGCACGGACCTGTCTCCTATCAGATTGGCATTCTCACAGGAGACGCTGTACGAATTGCGGCTTCTGCTCCCGAGATTCGAATCGGCGGTGGTTTCCTACAAGAAAAACATCTCGCTTACCAACAACCGTCAGCACGATTTTCCGTCGCTGATGCATAAGACGAGACTCTATATATCGCACTTCATCCAGGTCATCAACATGTGCATTGCGCGCGGTGAGATGCCCGATTCGGTACGGGCCTACTTCGGCCTGGAGAATTATGGGACCAAGATTCCGCGGCTGCAGACGGGGGAGGATCTGATCAAGTGGGGCGAAATCATCATCAAGGGCGAGAACGAACGTATCCGCAGCGGGATGCACCCGATCACCAACCCGACCGCAGCCATGGTCAAGGTGAAATACGAACAGTTCGTGTCGGCCTATTATTCGAAGAACCTGAGCCGCCAGAGCCATACGCGGATGCAGAGCGACATCGTCGCACTCCGCGAGGAAGTGGATGCCCTGATTCTGAAACTCTGGAATGAAATCGAAGCTTTCTTCGGCGACATGAGCGACGACGTCATGCGGCAGCATGCTGCGGAGTATGGCGTCTGCTATGTTTTCCGCAAGGAAGAAAGCGGATATGGCCGGGCGCTGCCGTCCGGCGCACCGATCGGCAATGCTCAGCCGGTCATGGCTGCGGCCGAGCCGAAGATGCAGCCGCAGGCGGTGGACATGGTCCTGTTCTGACAAACTGCACCGGGAGGTGCAATCTAACCGCTTGATACTTAAAGATATTTTAGTATCTTTGCGGTCGTGGAAAAATGGCATTTTACGCGTAGGATACTGATATACAGTGTTCTGTATATTTTTTTTGTGTGCATGGAGGTCCCGGTTCTCTGCGCACAGGAGGTGGATTATGCGGCTGTTTCCACTCCGGACAGCCTGTTTTCTGCCGATTTTGACGAAATATCTGATGAGACGCCTGCCGACAGCCTGGCGTTTTCCGACCCCCTGCCTTCCCCGTTGGATTCCCTGCGTCGTCTGGCGGCATCCTACAATATGCCACTTGATTCCATCGATGCGTTGATTTTCGCGTTCCGGCCGATGCTTAACCATCGCTACTACGTGCACCGTGTCGATATTGACACCTCGCTGAACCGTTTCCACGACGTGAGCAACGTGGTGCTGCACCGCTACAAGGTGGGTGCTTATCTGGGCAATCTGGGCCTGTCGTATTATGCGCCGGTGTACTATATGCGGGAAGCTCCTTCCGGTTTCATGGTCACCGACCATCTGCGGCTGTATATGCACAATCCGGAGGAAATCGACCATTTCAGCACCAAGAAACCCTATACGTTGCTGCAGTACTCCCTGGCCGGCGGCAGCGGCAAGGAGG
>JAEEGL013659336.1_pt1 | contig 10955 bp, 6 predicted proteins | sample 9134231 | NCBI WGS metagenome assembly JAEEGL01 (sample SAMN16246548, study PRJNA631951) | gut metagenome | biome: gut microbiome; feature: rumen; material: fiber-attached | host: Bos | place: Iran: Karaj | collected 2018-10 | reverse complement strand
GTATTGTTGAAGACAATATAATAATTTCACTTAATTCATTTTTTGTAATTGTGATTTTATAATAAACCTTAGTATCAGTTGCAATATTTGCAATTAGTCTTCCACTATCATTAATGATTGTTGGCGATAAAGATTCAAATGTTATATTGTAATCTGAATAATATTGCCTAACATAATATTCAATTTCAACCATCTTAATGAACTCATCCCACATATCAGCATATAGCATTGCATGTGGACAATCTTTACCACTAAATGCGTTATGTGGTACTACTTCATGTGGTGTTAAATCATATCTTACTAAAATATCAGCTACAAGCTTTGCTAATTTTTGATATGTTAAATATAAATCAGAGCCTTGATTTACAGCACTTTCTATACCAATAGAATTCATATTACCACCAAAATTAGAAATATACTGAAATGAAGTATTATAATATGTTTTATTAAGATAGTAATTACCATTATCACCAATTGAATAATAAATACCAGCTGGTGTTATTTGATTAGTTGTATAAACCGCTGTTGTTTTGACAGTACCAGCAACATCAGTATACGGTTTTAATGTTGTTGCTTCACCATTAATACAGTAATAACCACTTGCATTAATTGTGATTGTTGGAGCAACATTGCCATATTTATTAGCATTTACACCACTATCTTCTAAACAAAATACTCTCTCACCACAGCCCGCATGATATGCTGTATAATCTTCATTCATATCTTGATAAATTCCATCATTACCAACAGTATAATGCCAAGATGTTTTTTTAGAAATTGCTTCATTGGTCAACATATAATTAGCATTAGCTGCTGCAGTAGAACTTGATGCAGAATTTCCTGTATCATGGACAGTAACTAAATTGACATTAGCAAATTCTCCATATGAGCTTGTACCATCAGCAATCTTTTTTGATGTATTAATATTATTATCTACAAATCCATATTTAGTAACAGAACCAACATAGGAAGTTGTAATATCTTGATTATTTACAAGTGTTACACCAGTCTTTTTAATTGCAGTTTCATTATTTGCATATCTTAATATACCAGCCAAGCCACTACAATTATGACTAAATTGTAATTTATTATTATTCATTCCTTGCATTAATGCATTAAATAATGTATCACCACTGTCTTGGGCATCTTGCCAATACATTAATCCAGCCATGCCATTAGAAGCAGCATATTCTGCTTTTAATGCAATTGATGCTTCATTATCATATGTAATAAATGTTTGATCAGTTGAAGAATACAAATATGGAACTTTACAATCATTATCCCAATATTGAATATAATTATCATCACTTAAATATGTTGATACAATATTACTATAAGCAACAGCACTAGTAGCAGTTCCACTACTTCCTAAACCAGATGTATTAGTAAATTTTCTTCCATAGAATGGAATTCCAAGTATCAATTTATTTTTACTAATATGTGAATTTTCTACATAATAAGTATATGCATTACTTACTGCCTTATAGCACTTACCACTTGCATAAGTGAGTGCTGAATGATGAGTAGCAAGGGATGAATTTTGCATATCATATGTCATAATACTAATATAATCAATATATTGTGCTGAATTTTCAAAATCATATCTTACATAAGAATCTATTCCAGTTGCAGCAAGCACCAAATGATGTGGATTATTCGCTTTTACAGCTGTCCTTAATTCTTGCATAAACAATGTAAAGTTCGTTTTTTCAGATGTTTTTGGAAATTCCCAGTCAATATCAACACCATCAAGATTATAAGTATTAATAGCACTAATGATATTATTAATTAATGTTGCTCTCAAAACATCACTTGCAGCAACTGTTGACATTGCAGCAAGACCTACTTCATCTAACATACCTAGTGATAAAATAGCATATGTTCCATAACCATGACATTTGTCGACACGAGTTGGTAAATATGAACCTATTGTTGAAATGTTTGTTAACTCAGCACTACTATTTATACTTCCATGAGCAAAGATAACAATATCGATATCTCGATATGTATTATCACTTGCATTGGAATTGCTGAAATACATATAAGCTATGCTAACTCCATCACCTAAATCACTATAATATCTTTTAGCTAAAACATCAAATGATACTTCTTCACTGCTACCATTATAACTAATGGTAGCAGTTAAAGTAACTAAAGTGTCTACATAAGGATTACAATAAGCACCAGTATTACTTATTGCATATGTATCACTTGAAGACCAAGTGATTATAGTACCTTCTAAACTATTTGGTAAATTTAAATCATTATTTATTTCAGTGATATTTTCAAATTGTGATTCTAATGAATCTTTTGCACTTTGAATTCTATCACCAATAGTTCAATCAGTTGTTAAATTGATTCCGTAAATATAATATTTGCCACCAATTTCAACTACTTTATAGTCATCATAAGTATTAGCAGTTGTTGTTGCTTCTTCTAATTCCCAATCGGTAAGTCCAACAGCATTAGTTACAACTCTATCAGCTGCAGCAGCTAAATAGTTATTAGAGCAATCAATTGTACCTGCTGTACTTGAAAATTGAATAGTGTTACAGTTAGCTCTAGTTCCTGAATTTATGAAAACATTATAATGAATCTCAGCATTTTTAGATACTGTTTGATCCATTTCTATGACATCCCATGCCTTGTCAGCTTTTAGACAACTATTAAATGTATTATATAAAATATTATATGTTATATTAGCTTTTGTAGAAGAACTTCTAATAAATATAGCACATGGCATATCATAGAAATAATTATTAGTAAATGTATAAGTATCACCACTAGCTACACGATCATGGAAAGCAGATTGAAGACAATGTATGTAACAATTAGTAATACTAATATCACCATACAATCTTGCCTCAGTAGCATTGCTGGCTCTAATACAATCATATAATCCAGTAACTGAATCTAATACAACTAATTTGTTGACAGATAAATTAGTTAGGTTTCCATAAATATATACTGTACGTGCACCATTTCCAACAACTAGCATCCTATCAATAGTTAAATTAGTAACACTAGCTCCACCTGGCACTGTTATTGGTTCATTAGAAGTTGAATTTAAAGCTATTTCCTCTAAAGTAATATTTGATTTTCCAGTGGACATTGAAATTTGATTTGATACGACAACATTAGTTAAAGTAAAATCATTTGCACTTACTGTGATTTTACCAGTTATATTTGTCTTATCAGCTGCTGTTGGAGTATAAGAACCAGCATGGTCTAATACTAACTCAGGGTTTGCTCCTATTATTGTGATACCATTAGTATTTACAGTGAATGCATCAGCATATGTTCCTGCAAAGACATAAATAGTATCATTTGCGCTTGCAGCTGCTATTGCATCACTAATACTAGCGAAAGCTTTAGCTCCTGTCAAATAATAATTTGTAGCATAAGACGAATCTAGCCCAGCACCATCAAGATAATATTTTCCAGCATCTAATCCGCTTTTTACAATAATATCAGGTGTATTAGCATTCAATCTTGTAATATCAACGCTTCCTACACTTAAAGCAACTGGAGTTGGTTCAACCCATTTAGCATATAGTGTAACAGCACCATAACTTCCTTTTGCTATTGTTGTAACTGCTCCTCCACTAAAGTCGCTTTCTTCATACCAACCACCAAATAAAAAATTTGTCTTACTAGCATCTTGAAGAATTATAGTAGCACTCTCAATATTATAATTTGCTGGATTACTTAACGAATTTGTTCCACCATTTAAATTATAAGTGATTGTATAATTGATTGGTGTGAACTCTGATTTGATTGTTTTAGGAGTACTAGTAACTGAAATAGTATCCCCAGGATTAAACTCATTTGTTTCATCAGTATAATTATCAAATGTATATCCTGTTTTTGATGGCGCAGCAGGAAGAGTGATATTATTTCCAATTGAAACAATATTAGCACTACTAAAATCAGTAACGCTAGGCCATGTTATATTTGCATATGCACTTTCACCACCAGTAAAATCATTACTTGCCATTCCGCTTACCATTTCATGAGTTCCATTAAAGAAATTGTAAATTGATCCAGTTAAATGACGGAATGTGTGTCCATCATATGATTGACAAGTTCTATCAGCTCTCAGTAAAGCAGTTGCTTGGTTTATATTATGAACTCCATTTCCATGTGCTCTAAAATACTCTATTAACCAAGACCATTTAACAAAATTAGCTCCTCTTAAAAATTTTGCCAAATTAGAAGCAGACATATCTCTTTCAGTATTAGCACTTAAACCAGTTTTAAAAGAAGTGTGAATTTGAGTCAATGTTGAACTAGTTGTTAAACTTGCGCCTACTGCTGCATTATAATCTGCAATAAATTCAGCATATAAATCATCTAGATTACTATATCCCCATTTTGTAGTAACAAGTGGAGTGATTGTATATTCATTAAAGATATTTAATCCACTTGCTTTAACCATATAATTATTACTCAAATAAGTTGAAACAGTTGTTAACAAAGGAGCAGTTTCTCCAGCATTTAAAGCACTCATTGTTACTTCTGCTATATTCTTTGTAACAACTTTATCAATTGTATAATCATCACCAACTTTTACATAAGCAACAGCAGTAATACCAGCTGTATAATATTCTTCTGTAATATCATAAATAGTAACTGCAAAAGTTGTTTCTTCGCCTAATGCTTGTTTCTTAACTAATTTGTTGGTGCCAACTGTAGCACTATCTGCTTCAATTGCAGTTCTCATATCAGATAAGCTATGTTCACCAAGTGCAATATAGAAACCATGTTCAGAAGCACCTTCAAGTGTATCAACACTAGCTTCAAATCTTAATCCTTGATAATCCCCAGTTGTTCTAACTTGGGCACCATTAACCATTGTTAATGTAATAGCATCAGCTTTTGCATAAAATCCACAAAATGCAAAAAACGCAAATACTAGCGCAATTATAAATAAAAATCCTTTTTTCATAATTGCCTCCTACATTAATAATTCATCAAAAGGAACATTCAATTCACTAGTATTAGTTGTTACTTTTGAATCCTCATCAAATTTCTCTATCATTACGATAGGCTTTTCATATTCTTTTTTCATAATAATAAATCCCCCTTTTCTTATGAAAAAATGGACCCAGATAATAATACCTTGATCCAAAAATACGAAAATATAAAAAAATTATACCCCCCCCCGAACTTTTCGGGAGAGGCAAGGTTTATTTCTAAGCTACATTAATATTATACCAAAAATGCCCTCTTATTGCAAGCCTTTTCATAAGAAATGTAAAATAATTGTAAAGGAAAATATAAATATTTGTTATACTATTAATATAAAAGAATCTGCTGGTTTTATACCAACAGATTCTTTATATTAATTAACATTCTTAACTCTTTTTACAGATTTAATCAAACCATAAATATTAACTGCAAAACCAATTAGGCAGAATAATCCTGTAATAAGCATATCTCTCGCAAATAATGATTTAAATTCATCTATATTGTTCATACAATATTTAAAAGCATCAGTCATTGATTGCCAAGGATAATTTGCTTCTTCAGCAACAGCAACAGCAGCAAATTCGTATAAAACAAACATGAAACCCATCATTGCTACTAAATTAACAACAACAATCATTACTATCATAACCCATGTAGGTTTACCACCAAATTTCTTATAGAAATATGATCCGAGTAAAGTAGCAACAATTGGTGCCCATGCAGATATAATACCTAATCCAAATGTGAATATAGCCATCATTACGAGTCCAATGATTGTAGCAAGTAAAACACCTAAGAAACCTTTACCATAATTATTAGGTGCAGCTTTAAATTCTTCATTTGCTGATTTGATTGATTCATTCATTTTTTCTGCTTCTTCATTTAATAATTTAATATTGAAATTCAAATATGGAATCTTCACAATTCTTCCATTATCTACATCAAATTCTATACCACTTAGTGGTGAATAATCCTTACCTAAGGCATGCATTTCTTTTAATGAATCTACGATTGTTTCATTAATTTGCATAATAGTATCAGTAGTTTTTTGATTAAACAATCCACTCATTGATTTAATGATATATTCAATACCATATCCATTATCCTTATATTCAACCTTATTAAGACCTAATTTTCTTAAATTGTTTAAAAGTTCTAATTTCTTTTCTCTTGTTGTATAAAAAGAAAACTGACAATGAATATTATTTGTATAATAAACTTCCATGTAATAATTAACTTCGAATCCATCAATAAAGCCATATGCTTCTCTTAATTGAAATTCAAATGAATAAGGCTCTAATGCCCTCATAATCGCTTTATGCATAAATATCCTCCATTTATGTATATATTATATCATATATATTCAATTATTATCAACAATTAAAAAAACTTAAATGAAATAATATAATATTTCATTTAAGTCTTTCTATTCTTAATTTAATTCTATTTTTTCAAGTGCTGTAAATGAATCATCAAATACCTTTACATCATTACTACTCAATAAATAATAAGTAGAACCAATAAATACCATTCTAATATTTTCATAATAAGAATAATTAGATTTCATCTTTTCTTCTTCTTTAAGAACGATAGAAATAGGATCATCGCTATCTACATCAATCTTAAATACATAATATGTGTGATTATATCTAGTATATGAATTTGCTTGTGTAGAGCGTTCATAAGTAACAACATCAAATCCAAATATATCTCGACTAAGGTCAAACATGAATTCACGTGGATCATTAATTGCGTTAGCATGATATGATAAGACAGTATCATCTGTCATTAATGTTAAAGAATTACCAACAAGTTTAATATTATCTTTATCACTAGCATCAAATAATGAAATCTTCAAACCATTTACACGGCCTCTTTCATCAGCTTCATAACCAACACCGATTATATAATTATCTTTATAAGGATGTTGATATCCTGAATATCCACTAATCTTTAATTCACTAGTAATGATAGGATTTAATGGATCTGTCAAATCAATATAATATAAAGGGTCAGTTTGAACAAAAGTAACGATTGTACAATAATTATCATTAAATCTTACACTCTTAATTTGTTCATTAATTTCACCTAAGCCTTCATCAATTGATGCATAATATTGCCAGATGTCATTTTCATCCTTTTTAAAGATAGTTAAAAGATTAAATGTGTTATTATAAGACCTCAAAGAGTAATAATCGTAATGATACTCCCTACCAGTACTTGCAATACGTAAATAATTATCATAAGCATCTATCCAGTAACGGTCTTGTACTAATCCCTTTATCTTCAACATATTTTCTATCTTCAATTCTTCTTTAATTGAAATTGGGAATACATATGATTCTTGGTAATAATGATAAGTATTATCATCTTTTTCTTCACTATATGTTCTATAAGAAGTAATATAAATACCAGATTTATCTACATACACAATAGAAGCATTTGGAATCATTATTTCTAAATCTTCTATTTTTATTTCATCAGCTAATGTAATTCGATAAATAGAAACTAATGTATTAGAATCATCCATTAAATAAGGGAAGTATTTAATTTTAGTAACATCAATATCATATTTTTCTTCATCAATGCAGATTGCAGGATAATACAAATTAGTTCCTAAATATACCATATTAACTAAATATAATTGATCATCAATTAATCTAATAGCTAAATTATATCCATCAAATTCATAAGAATTAATAAAACTCAAATCATTTTTATTATATATTCTTATTTCAGTATTATATCCTGAGTAGTGATCAACATAATAAGTTGATGAACCTTGATATCTAGCAGTATAATATCTTTTATCAAGTCTTACAATTAAATAGTCATTATATATGAACATATCTCTTGGTACTGGTGTAACATGATTATATAACTTACTATCATTATCTTCGCTTGCGAATGTTTTGGAAGGCGTAAATTCAATACTTCCTTCAATTACACATTCTTTTTCTTGTCCTTTTAATTTATAAACATAATTAGATTTGCCACCATAATAATCAAATACAGCAGGAATATAGTAAATATAATCGCCATCTACTTTCACAATATCAGCTTCATTTACTTCTTTTTCTTGATTGTTTGTTTCATAAACAGGGCTTTCGTTTTGAATTTGTGCTTCTCCAGGAGCACCTGTATCGCCTTTTTCGCTAGCTTCTTCATCGTAGTAGCCGTTAGCAGAACTTCTTATTTTTGCCACTCTTGCATTATGTATGGCTTGATATTCATCTATTGAAGAAATAGTTCTGATATCAAGATTATTTCTATCAATACTATCTAAATCAAAACCTCGATTATTCACAATAAATACTACAGTCATAAAGCCAATCATCAGTAAAATAGCAAGTGATGAAGCTAAAGCTCTTTTAAAATTTAATTGAGGCTTATAATTCATCTCTTTTTCTTTTACTTGATTGTAGATAAAAGATGGATTGTTGATATTAGATTCTTCAATCGCATTTTTAGATCTTCTAATTTTGTCATCAAATTCACTCATATTTGTCCTCACTTATTTTTGTTTTTAAGATATTACGTCCTCTTTCTAATCTTTTTTTAACATTAGCTTGACTTATCTTTAAAATCTTACTAATTTCATCAACTGAATAAGATTCATAATAATAAAGGACTATAACATCTTTATATTGAAGTGGTAAATTGTAAACATAAGAAAATATTTCATCATCTTCATTTTTAATTGAATCATTATTTAGAGAAATATCATTATCAAGCATAACTTTCTTTTTATAAGTACTTTTAATTTCATTTATGCATGCATTTATACAGACTCTTATCAACCAATATTTTAAATCATCATCACTTTTAAAATCATTGTTAGAATTAAGATATTTCATAAAAACATCTTGTACAGTGTCATCACTATCACTAACATTTTTAAAATATGAATACGCAATATTGTATAAAGTCTGTTTGTGCTTGTAATAAATTTCTTCAAAATCTTTATCAGAAATATTCCTCATATCTTTATCCTTCACTTAAAAAACAATCATCTATCTTATTTGGTGACAAATATTTTAAATTTATTTAGAAACTACCTCATATCCATCTTCTGTTATCACAATAGTATGCTCCCATTGTGCTGAAAGCTTACCATCCTTAGTATAGCTTGTCCAATCATCACCAGCTTTAAATCTGATGTATCTAGAACCTTCATTAATCATTGGCTCAATTGTGATAACCATACCAGGGACTAATAATACTGATGGTTCATATGATGCATAATGAAGCACATATGGATCTTCATGCATCTTATAACCTACACCATGACCACAATATTCCATAACTACAGAATAGCCTTTGCTTTTAGCATATCTTTCAATTGCGATACCAATATCTCTTACTTGAGAATAGAATGGTTTAATTTGAGCCATTCCTATTTCTAAACATTCCTTAGTTACTTCTACTAATCTTTTCGCATTTTCACTAACTTCCCCAATCATAAACATTCTTGATGCATCAGCATAATATCCCTTATATTCAGTTGTAACATCAACATTGATAATGTCACCTTCTTTTAAGATAACTTTATCAGATGGAATGCCATGACATATAACATCATTGACAGCAGTACATATTGATTTAGGATATCCCATATATCCTAAATCTGCACTATGTGCATCATGTTCTTTTAGGAATTCTTCACACCATGTATTAATATCATCAGTACTAATACCTGCTTTGATTCTTCCCTCTACCATGTCTAAAAGTCCATTATTAACAACTGCTGCAGCTTTTATACCTTCAATATCTTTTGGAGATTTAATCATCTTTCTTGAAGGACTTAATGCTTTTAATTTTTTGGCTTGTTTATTTATTTTTAAATCAAAATTCATGTGGCAGTCTTCATATTTTTTACCACTGCCACACCAACATAATTCATCTTTTTCTAATATCTTCATATAATACCTCTTATTAATACTTAAATATTATAGCATAATTATCATATTTCTTCAAATTATAAAATAAAAAAGGAATTTCAAGTTCCTTTTTCATTTTTTACCACATTGTGATAGGTCTTCCTTCAGCATCTTTAAATGAGCCACAAATAATCATAATCCATTGAATAAATGCGATGATTGAAGGAATACCAGTCCAACAAAATACCAACATTAGTATTCCAGCACCAGTTTTACCAACATAGAATTCATGAGCACCAAATCCTCCTAAAAAGAAACATAACAAGAAAGTAATTAATCTTGATCTAGGAGATGCAGAACCATCATTAATTGGTCTTACGATATTATTTAGATCATTTGACATGTTATTTTCTTTTTGATCGTCAACTCTAGCACCACAATATCCACAAAAGATATCGCCTTCTTTTACTTCTTTTCCACATGTTTTACAATACATTTTTATTCCTCTGGTTTTTCTTCCTCAGTTGGTTGAACTTCATCAGTTGGTTGTTCATCTTCAGAAGTTTGAACTTCGTCAGAAGTTTTGTCTTCGTCAGAAGTTTTGTCTTCGTCAGAAGTTTTGTCTTCGTTTTGAGCTTCTTCAGGAACATCTTCAGATGTTTGAACTTCGTCAGAAGTTTTTGGTTCTTCCTTCTTTTCTTCTTTTACTTCTTCTTTTACTTCAACATCTTGATATGAAATTAAAGCACAGAAAATCACAAATGGTAGTATCAACAAATCAGTAAATAATCCAAAGAAACTTGTCCAGTCATATTTCCATACAATGTATGCAATTAAAGAAACTAGGAATAAAACTGCAAAGAATCCAAGTGCAATTGTAACTAATAAATTTAAAATCTTATTTAAGTTAATCTTGAATGCTTTAAAAAGCACAAAGAAAACTAGGCATGTCAATAATAATAATCCTTGTAAGAAATAGAATAATGCATAAATGATAGTCATTGCTTCTGCACCACTACGAATATTCCATCCTCTAATTAAATAATTTGAAACCATTTCAACAATTTGAATTGAAAGAAGCACAAACATAAAGAATTTAGCTTC
>JAEEGL013537400.1_pt1 | contig 10955 bp, 13 predicted proteins | sample 9134231 | NCBI WGS metagenome assembly JAEEGL01 (sample SAMN16246548, study PRJNA631951) | gut metagenome | biome: gut microbiome; feature: rumen; material: fiber-attached | host: Bos | place: Iran: Karaj | collected 2018-10 | reverse complement strand
GTGGTGGCGCAGGACGTGGCCGACTTCCTCATGACGGACGGCTGGATCCTGGAGATGCTGGACAACCGCCGCGCCGAGTTCGGCAGGCTGAGCCCCGACGAGCTGGGCCGTGACGCCTATCAGCTCGGCACCTTCAATTTCCGCGGCCGGATGCTGCCCATCATCTGCTATACCGCAAGCTACGAGGCCGACGACGGTACCGATACCCCCTATCTGCCGGACGGCACAGTCATCGTCACTTCCCCCAACGTGGGCAAGGGCCTTTACGGTGCCGTGACGCAGATGGAGGATGACGGCAACTTCCACACCTATGCCGGCATGAGAGTTCCGCAGCACATCTTCACCAAGCGTCCTCCCGCGAAAGAGACGCAGCTGACCTGCCGTCCGCTGTTCGTTCCCACCCGCGCCAATCCCTGGACCGTGGCGAAGAAGGTGCTCGACCTCGACGCGGTTTAATCCCCAAAGGGAGAAAGGAGCAGAGCATGATTATTCTGATCACCGGGGCTACCCGGATCGGGAGCCGGCTGCTGCGCCCTGCGGACGGACCGTTTGAAGCGGACCCGAAAGCGGAGGCGCGGCTTGTCCGTGCCGGTGTCGCCGATTATTACAGCGCAGAGCCGGTTATAACCGCCTGCGATGTGCCTGTGAACGATGAGGCGGGTATCGACCCTGACGAATACGCCCCCGTCATCGAGGGCGACGGAGAGGGCGAGAGCGAGGAATATCCTTCGCCTTATACTGAGGACGAGCTGATGCTCAAGACCAACAAGGAGCTGGAGGCCATCATCACCACCGAGTTGGGGCTCGAACTGCCGGAAAAGGCGAACAAGGCCGCGATGGTGAAGCTGATCATGGAGTACTACTCCATCGACAGTGAGGAGCCCCCGGAGCTGGGAGCGGAGGTGCCGGAGGCATGAGCCTGAAAGACGTGATCGCCGCCGACGTGCATGACGTGTTCCTCAACCTGGACGAGTTCGCCGAGAAGCGAACCGTCCTCTACGACGGCGAGACCTACACGGACATCCCGATCGTGCTCACCGGGCTCAAGGAAAAGGACCGTAGGCAGATCGTGAGCGATCACGCCCAGGGGCTTTACCTTGTGACCTCCGTCCTGCACTGTGCTCTGTCGGACCTCGGCGGTAATCAGCCGGAGAAAGGCACCCGCATCAAAATCAATGACGCTGTGGGCGGCGGAGGATTCTTCCGGGAGTTCTATGTCGCGTCCAGCGTTGTTGAGATGGGTATGATCCGCTGTGAGCTGGAGGGGATCGACGAATGAGCACCATCCGTATCGATGAGGCCAGCAAAGGAACGATAGACCGCATCAACAAGATCCTCGCAGGCGTTCCCGGGGGCGCATACAAGGCCGCGTACAACGCCCTGAAGCGCGCCGGTGACACCGCTAAGACCAAGGCTGGACAGTTCGCTGCTGCGGAGTACACCATCAGCAAATCCACGTTTATGAGCAACGTTCATGAGAAGACGCGGATCACAGGAGGGAACAGCATGGGCGGCGTTGCGACGTTGAGCATATCCTTCGCCGGTTCCGTGCTCCCACTGCTGAGCTTCAGCACGCGGTATTCCAGAGGCGGCACCCTAACCACACAGGTCAAGCGAAACGGCGGAGGAGGAACGCTGCAGCATGCCTTTGTTGCCAGCATCTTCGGACCAGCAGCCGTCTTTGAGCGCGTCGGGAGGTCCAGATTCCCGGTGGAGCAGCTGTTCGGCCCATCCACCGGGCATATGATGCAGAACGACCAGGTGGTGGAGAATATGGACAAGACCATCAAGGACACCTTCGAGCAGCGAGCAGAACACGAGATTCTTCGCCTGCTCAACGGGTGGGGAGGCTGATCATGGTAGCAAATTTTGATTCCGGGAGCGTTGACCTGCTGAACGCCCTCAAGGGATTCACAGAGAACGCCGTTTCCGATCTAATCATGCCGGTCCGTTTCCAGAAAGGAGACGAGGAAGAAGGCAGTCGCGCCGCGAAGGTCTACCTGATGCGCTTGCCGGATTCCGCAGCTGCGACCAAAAAAGCCCCTTATGTGCTGCATCAGATCATCACCACCAAAGACGAGCAGCCCAGCGGCCAGACGGTCCGGGCCACCGCCGTCGTGCGAAGCATCTGCTGCGTATACAACAGCGACGAACAGGAGGGCGGTCTTATGCTTCTCAACCTCATGGAGCGTATTCGCATCGCCCTCCTTCGCACCACAATCATCGGCAAACGCTACCAGCTGGATCTGAAAGCCGGTATGGAGCGCCTGATCTATCCGGACGATACCGCTCCCTATTTCATCGGCGAGATGGTCACCAACTGGACGCTGCCGACAGTTGAAAGAGAGGTACGCCAATGTCTGTAAAAAACCCCAGAGCGGAGAAGGCCGTCGCGCAGAGCGCCGGCTTTTCTGTTTATCTTGGCCCGAGTCTGGCGGGCGTTATCCAGACAATGACCATTTATCCCGCTGGCAGGGACGATGCCCTGAAGCTGCCTGAGCTGGCGCTTGCCGTGGAGAAGAAGCCCGGCATCGCCGATCTGGTGGTAGACGGCCTGACCCTGCCGGAGGACCGCATCAAAGTCAAGACGCCCGGAGAGGAGCTGTACAAGAAGTACCGCGCCCTCCGGAAGAAGTAAGAAGGAGGAATACCCACTATGGCAAATCATGGCGTCTACGTTACCGAAGCCGCCACCGGCGTCAGCACTCCGAATCAGGCGACTTCCGGTATCCCCTTTGTGATCGCCGTCGCGCCCCTCTCTCTCGCTGACGCCGATACCAGGGCCTCCGCCCTGACCCCTGTGCTGGCGACGTCCTATGCCGAAGCCGAGGAGCAGCTCGGCTACTCCGACAACTGGATCGACTACGGCATCAGCGAGTTCATGTACCACCACTTCAAGCTCTGCGCCCAGCAGCCCGTCATCTTCCTGCCCCTGACGGAGACCATCACCACAGAGAAGTTCTCCGGCGACGGCACCGCGAAGACCTTCACGGTCGCCGCTTCTCCGAAGCCGTTGACCATCCAGAAGGTCACCGTGAGCGGCACCGAGGTCGAGGTTGCGTCCTACAACAACAGCACCGGCGTGATCACGCTGAAGAACGCCCCCGCGTCCGGCACCGACAACGTGACCGCCTACTATCTGACCCGCCCCTCTGCTGCCGACGCCGCCGCCGCGGTTGACAAGATCGACCTGTGCATGGCCATGTTCGGCATCATCCCCGATCTGATCGTTGCCCCCGGCTTCTCCCAGGAGAGCACCGTCGCCGCCGCCATGGCTGCGAAGGCAGGCGCGATCAACGGCATCTTCAAGGGTCGTGCCATCGTGGACATCGAGGCCGCGTCCTCCACCGCCGCCGTCACCGCGAAGAACGGCGGCAGCTTCGATGAGACCGAGATCATCTGCTGGCCCTGCGGAAAGCTGGGCGACCTGATCTTCCACGGCTCCACCCTGGAGGCCGGCCGCATCGCCATGACTGACACCAGCAACAGCGGCGTTCCCTATGAGAGCCCGTCCAACAAGACGGTCTCCATGGACGGTCTCTGTACCAGTGACGGCACCGAGGTCATCCTGACGCTGGCCCAGGCCAACATCCTCAACTCGGCGGGCATCAACACCTTCCTGAACTTCATCGGCGGCTGGAAGGCGTGGGGCAACGTGACCGGCTGCTATCCCTCCAACACCGACGTGAAGGATTACCTGATCCCCATCGCCCGGATGTTCGACTTCGTGGGCAACAGCCTGATCAAGACCTTCTGGGGAAAGCTCGACAACCCCATGAACCGCCGCCTGATCGACACCATCCTCGACAGCGCCAACATCTGGCTCAACGGTCTTGTGGGCCGCGGCTACCTGCTGGGCGCCCGGGTGGAGATGCTGGACGCGGAGAACCAGCTGACCGACCTTATGGACGGGAAGATCACTCTCCATGTCTACATGACCCCGCCCAGCCCCGCGCAGGAGATCGACTTCACTCTGGAATACGACGCCTCCTATGTGGAGAGCGCCCTTTCCGCGTAAAGGAGGACAATGAAACATGGATCAGAGCAACATCAATTTTGCCATCTATGAGGACGGCATCGAGTACATGGGCCTGGCCTCTGACGGCCTGCCCACTCTGCCCAACCTCACGCAGAGCATCAGCGGCGCCGGTATCGCGGGCAACGTGGAGGCCATCATCAAGGGCCATGTGGACACCATGACCCTGACGCTGAACTTCCGCACCACCACCCCGGCGAGCGTTCGCCTGAGTGAGCCGCGCCGTCACACGATCGACCTTCGTGTCGCGCAGCAGGAAGAGGATCCCGTCAGCAACACCATTGGCTCTCCGACAGAGAAGCACGTTATGGTGATTCTCCCCAAGACTCACAATGTAGGCAGTATCGCCCCCGCGTCCCCGTCCAACGGCAGCGGCGAATACGCCGTCCGGTACTGGGCGACCTGGATCAACGGCCAGAAGGTCCGCGAGATCGACCCGATGAACTTCATCTACATGGTTGATGGCGTGGACTATCTCGCCGACGTCCGCAAGGCGCTGGGCAAGTAAGCATCCACCGGGCGGGAGGACAGAACCTCCCGCCCATCACATTTTGAAAGGAGCAGAGCATGAGCAACGAGACCAAAGAGCCCGTCATTGATGAATCCGAGTATGAAGCTGCGGTCCAGGAGGCCGAGAACAGCCAGGACATCTACGTCCACACCTTTTCCAAGCCTGTCACCTTCGAGGGCGAGACCTTCGATTCCCTGACCTTTGACTTCGGGAAACTGACTGGGAACGATTCCCTGGCGATTGAAGCGGAACTGACCGCGCAGGGCAATGTGCTTATCACGCCGGAATTCTCCGGCGAGTACCTCATCCGTATGGCTATGAGGGCCTGCACCAACAGGCGGAAGGACGGCAGGAAGCTCGGCGTTGACTTTTTCAAGGCGCTTCCCCTGATGGCGTTTGTGCGCATTCGCGGACGAGCGCGTTCTTTTTTACTTCATGCGGGGTCGTAACCGGAGACGGTGGAAAGTGGCTCCGCAAGCAGTGCCTTATCATGGCGCGGAATAACAATACCCCGATCACATTCTTCCTCTCCTGCACGTTCCGTGATATTTCGGTCTGGATCAAGACCAACAACGAGATCATACAGGAGGAAAAGAGAAAATAAATCCTGAGAGGAGGGCCGACAGATGGCTTCGAGGCGAGAGTATGAGATGCTGTTTTCGCTGAACGCTCAGCTGGGGGGCAATTTCTCCGGCACGTTCAGCAAGGCGCAGCAGCAGCTCCTATCTATGCAGAAGGACATCCAGGCACTGAATAAAACGCAGTCTGATGTGTCGGCCTATCAGAAGCAGCAGCAGGCTGTTGAAGGGACGCAGAAGAAGCTTGAGGTTCTGCAGCAGCAGTACGACAACATCCAGAAGGAGATCCAGGAGACTGGAGGATTCTCCGCCGACCTGGAGAACAAGCTGCTCTCCAAGCAGCAGCAGATCGACAAGACCTCCGCGTCCCTTGAACGGCAGACGCAGAAGCTCGACCAGATGGGGGCAGCACTCCGGGAGGCCGGTGTAGATACCGGCAATCTGGAGAAGGAGAGCGAACGCCTCGCCTCCGAAATGACCGAGCTGAAGAAAAAGCAGGAGGAGGCCGCGGAGGGCGCGGACAGCTTCGGGAAGAAGACTGGTGACGCTTTCGCCGCCGCTCAGTCCGCGATTGCCGCTGCCGGGATCGCCGTCGCCCTGAAAGAGATCTACGAGGGGTACAAGCAGTGTATCTCCATCGCCGGAGATTTTGAGGCCTCCATGTCCAACGTGGAGGCCCTTTCCGGTGCTTCTACCGAGGAACTGGCGCAGCTCTCCGCCATGGCGAAGGAACTGGGCGCTACCACCAAATTCACCGCCAAAGAGAGCGCCGACGCCATGGGCTACATGGCTATGGCCGGATGGGATGCCCAGCAGATGCTTGCCGGTATGCCTGGCGTGCTCTCCCTGGCCGCAGCAGCCGGTGAAGACCTCGCCTCCGTGTCTGATATTGTCACGGATTCCATGACCGCATTCGGGCTCACCGCAGCCGACACAAGCCGGTATGCCGATGTGCTGGCGGCGACTGCCGCAAATGCGAATACCTCCGTGGGCGTCATGGGCGAGACCTTCAAATATGCAGCGCCGGTGGCCGGAGCTTTGGGCTACTCCATCGAGGATGTGAGTACCGCCATTGGCCTGATGGCCAACGCGGGCATCAAGGGCTCCAACGCTGGCACAGCGTTGCGCAATGTGTTCAATGGCCTTCTGGAGGGCGTAACTCTGACGGGTGACGCCTTCGGCGAGGCGCGAGTGTCCGCTGTCCAGGCGGACGGCACCATGGCCGACTTCGCCACCACTATTGACGAGCTGCGCGGGTATTTCGACCAGATGACCGAGGCCGAGCGCGTCAATAACGCTATGGCCATTGCCGGACAGCGCGGCTATGCCGGACTGCTGGCCGTGCTCAACGCCTCCGAAGCCGACTACGCCAAGCTGACCGAGGCCATAAACAACAGCACCGGCGCAGCTCAGCGCATGGCCGACATCAAGATGGACAACATGGTCGGACAGCTCACGCTGGTAAACTCCGCGTGGGAGGCGGTGCAGACCACCATCGGAGAGCAGTTCACGCCGACTCTCTCCAAACTCTACGGTGTCGCCGCCAATGTGCTGAGCGATATCAACACCTTCCTCCAGAAGAATCCCGCTCTGATTAAGGGGCTCACGGCGGCTGTCGCTGTGATCGGGCTCGTCGTGGGCGGTATCGCGGCCTATACTGCGGCGGCAAAGATTGCAGCAATCGCAAGCGCGCATCTGACCGCTGCCATCCCTGGCCTCAACATCATCTTGGGCGTCACGGCAGGCATCGCCGCCCTGACCGGTGTCATCGTCGCCCTCACAAGCGCACAGAATGACGAGGAACGAGAGCTTTCCTCTCTGACTGCTACCTCCAGAGAGCGGCACCAGCAGCTTCAGGAACTCCGGGAGGAATATGAAGCTGTCTGCGAAGCGCAGGGCGAGTATTCCGCCGACGCGCAGCTCTTGAAGAAGCGGCTGGACGACGAAACCGAGGCCTACGAAAACACCAAGACCAAAGCGGAAGACTTTGCAAGAGCGCAGCAGGAGGCAATCGAGGCTCACAAGACGCTGATGTCCGAATATGACGAGCAGACGCTAAGCATCGATAAAAACGCCGAGAGCAACATCAATCTGATGAACAAGCTCTTTGAGCTTGTCAATGCAGAGGAACAGACGGCGGCACAGAAGCAGCAGATCCTCACTCTCGTGGAACTGCTGAACGAACGCCTGCCGGAGCTGGGCCTTGCCTACGATGCCAACGCCAACGCCCTCAACATGACCGCCGAGGCGGTGGAGGCCGTCGTCCGTGCCGAGGTTGAGCGGGAGAAGAAAGCAGCAGACCATGAGCATCTGAAAAATCTGATTGACGAAGAAAGCGGCTTGTACGACAAGCAGGCTGCTGCGATTGCGGAGCGAAATAGCCGTGAAGCCGAATACAACGCCGTCCTCGCAAGACAGCAGGCGGCTGTCGATGCATTCAATGCGGACTGGGATGCGAAGCATGGCGAGAGAACGAGGGGCACCGAGGCATACTACCGTTCCCTGGGCTCGGTGGTCAAGAACTTCAGCTGGGAGCTCCAAAGCACCAAAGAAGCGTGGGAAGATGCGGAAGCTGGCGCTCAGAGCGCTACGGATGCCTACGAGGAAAACCAGAGAGCCATCGACGAACTGTCCAGAAGTCTGGCCACCGCCGCTGAGGAGGAAAGCAACGTCAGCAGGGGCAGCTCGGAGGTCGCCGAAGCCATTGCCAGCACCACCGAAAAGGTACGGCTCCTCACGGAAGAATACCAAGCCGCCTATGAAGCCGCCTACACCAGCATAACCGGGCAGTATGAGCTCTGGGACGAGGCCGGAGAGGTCACAGCCAAGAAGGCTTCCGACATCAACAAGGCCCTGGAATCCCAGATAGAGCACTGGAATACTTACAACAGCAATCTTGCATCTCTGCACCAGCGCGAGGGAGACATTGAGGGCCTGAGCGACGTCATCGCCTCCTTCGCAGACGGCTCCAACGAGTCCGTCGCCGCGATCGCCGGCATGGCCGCCGCCTCTGACGAAGACCTGAAGCTGATGGTCGAACAGTGGCAGGCGCTGCAGAAGTCTCAGGCCGAAACCTCTGAGACCATTGCAGAGTTCAAAACCAATTTCACGGAACAGATGCAGGAGCTGACCGAAGAGCTCAAGGAAGACCTGAAGGCTCTGGACATGAGCGAGGATGCGGCGGACAGCGGGCGGGCCATGATCCAGGCGTTCATCGACTCTGCAGCGGAAATGGAAGACGAGGTCAAGCGCGCTTATGGCAAGCTGGGATTCTTTGCGGCCACGGCGCTGGACGTCGCCTCCGGGACTCACGGCTCTGTGAATACTCATGCCTGGTGGACCGGCTACGCCTCAGGGACGGACTATGCTGAACCCGGGCTTGCCCTGGTCGGAGAATTGGGACCGGAGCTGGTCATGATGCATGGCGGCGAGAAAGTACTCACCGCCCAGGAGACGACGGAAGCACTCACTGCACCGCCGCGAGAATCATACGGCAGCTATACCGTCACATTCTCCCCGGTCTACACCATCAACGGGAACACAGACCCGGAAGAACTGCAGGAAGTGCTCCGAGAGCATGACGAGAATCTGAAAGCGCAGCTGGAGGGGCTGCTGGAAGAGCTTGCGGCTGAAAGAGCGGGGAGAGCCTACAGATGAAGACCTACACCACCAAGCAGGGTGACACCTGGGACGTTATCGCCTATATCCAGATGGGGAGCTGCGACTTCACAAAGGACTTGATGTGGTCCAATCAGAAGTATCTCCAATATCTGACTTTCCCTGCCGGCATCACCCTTACGCTGCCGGAGAAGGGCGTCCCGATTGACAGCTCAGCGCCTCCGTGGAAGAAGGTGAGCCATGAGCAGTAAGGATCTTGCCCGGAGAGCGGAGGTTGCAGTCGGCTTCAACGGCGTGGACATTACGCAGGATATAAAGCGCTATTTCCTGTCCCTGACCTATACGGATCAGGAAGAGGACGAAACTGACGAGCTGCAGATCAAGCTCCAGGATGCAGAGGGTGTCTGGACGAAGGACTGGCTGACGGAGATCGTGAACGCTGCCGCCGCAAAAGAGAGCGGCAGCGTTACGATAGGGGCGGTCATTACCCGCCTGAACTGGTACGGCGACGGCAAGGATGATCTGCTGGACACCGGCACCTTCGAGCCGTACAGCGTGACCTGTGACGGCAGCTCCGGCTCCGGGTCCACAGTCACGATCAGGGCGACAAGCCTCCCGTTCTCTGCCGCCATCAGGCAGACGCTGAAAAGCCGGGCCTGGGAGGAGTATTACCTGAAAGGGATAGCCTCGGAGCTCGCCGCCGTCAACGACATGAGCTGCATGTTCCTGTCATCCAAGAACCCGTTTTACACCAGAATAGAGCAGTATCAAACTTCGGACATCAGCTTCCTCCGTCAGCTTTGCCATGACGCCGGGTGCAGTCTGAAAGCGACAAACAAGATGATCGTCATCTTCGACCAGGCGGATTATGAGGCGAAAAGTCCAATCGTCACCATCAGGCCGGGAGACGGCCTTTACACCAAATACAAGCTCAGCATGGGGGCGCCGGACACTCAGTATGCCTCATGCCGCGTGTATTACAACGACCCGTACACCGGCCAGAGCATTGAGGGCACAGCCTTCAGCGACGACTATGACAGCAGCAAAAACGGTCAGCAGCTCGTCCTCTGCCGGAAGGTCGGGAGCATCGGAGAGGCAAAGGAGCTTGCCGCGCAAAACCTTCGCCTCCACAACAAATTCTCTCGGACCGTTCAGTTCACTCTGACGGGAGATACCCGGATCCTAGCAGGTCTCAACGTTCGCCTGGCTGGCTGGGGCGGCTGGGATGGGAAATACATGGTCCGTCAGGCCAAGCACTCTGTCGGCAGCGGTGGCTACACCGTCACGGTGAACGCCCGCCAGGTGCAGGCGGACTCCCCGCAGGAGGGGAGCGAAGAGGCGGAGGAATACGCCGTCGGGGACGTTGTGGAGTTCCATGGCGGCTATCATTACGAAACAAGTTATTCATCGTCCCCGGTCGGCGGCATGCGGACGGCCGGCAAGGCGAAGATCTACGCCATCAATCCCGGTGCGCCGCACCCATACAGTCTGATCGGCGGAGCGTACAACGACCTGGGTGGGAGCAGCAACGTATACGGCTGGGTGGATGCGGGCACGTTCAACTGAGGAGGGCGTCATGGACATTGAGAAGATCCTTGCCGGTCTGGTACGTGTCGGGACCGTGACGGACGTGGACAATGGGAATCACATGGCCCGCGTGAAGTTCCAGGGCGAGGGCTTTACGTCAGGCTGGCTCTATGTCCTGGACAATCGGCCCTTTATACCCGGGTATAACCGTCCGCAGGAGACAGATAAGGCAAGCGGTGGCAGTGGGTACGCCGAGTATGAGGAGCACGTACACAAGCTCTCAATCAATCAGTGGATGCCCGCCATAAACAGCAAGGTCCTCGTCATCTATCTGCCGGTATTCAACGCAGACGGGTTTGTGGTAGGAGGGATCGGATAAATGGTAATCGGCGCTTTGGGGGACATCGTCTTCGAGGTCTCTGACGATACTGCCAAAACTATCAGCAATATGAACTGGGGCGGCTCGGCATCTTACGCCACGCATAAACGCCATGCCTACCATGCCATGAGTGAGTTTACCGGTATGGGCGCCGACTCTCTCACATTCGACATGGTCCTCTCGGCCTACCTGGGTGTGAATCCACAGACGGCGATTGGCCAGATCTGGACCTATGAGCGGACCGGGACCACCCTGCCCTTTGTGCTCGGCAACAAAGCCTATGGGAAATACCGCTGGGTCATTACG
>JAEEGL013524161.1_pt1 | contig 10955 bp, 9 predicted proteins | sample 9134231 | NCBI WGS metagenome assembly JAEEGL01 (sample SAMN16246548, study PRJNA631951) | gut metagenome | biome: gut microbiome; feature: rumen; material: fiber-attached | host: Bos | place: Iran: Karaj | collected 2018-10 | reverse complement strand
GAACCCTCGCCGTAGCCCCCTGGGCGGATTTCGTGCAGAACGGTATCATAGTCTTCGAGCGTCTCGGAATCGCGCTGATCTCACCCTTCTCCAGCGTTCCCCGCAAGCCCGGCCATCCCGGCGGCAACCGCAACATGCCTCCTCAGGGTCCCGGCGCTCCGCAGGGCCACTATGGCAACGTCCCTCCCCAGGGACAGCACGGAAACGTGCCGCCGCAGAACCAGCCCGGAATGTCCCAGAACCGCGGCAACGTGCCTCCCCAGGGCTACAACCCTCAGGGCCAGCACGGCAACGTCCCGCCCCAGGCTAACGGTGCACCTCAGGCCCCCGGCGCTCCCGAAACTCCCGCTCCGGGCATGCAGCCCCTGCCGCACACTCTTTCCGCTCTTGAGGCTGCGCTGAGGTACTAGGATGCTTCAGCTTCCCACGCTTACAGGACCTCTTCCGCTTTCGTAGGAGATGAAGGTGGAAGCGGTTCTGGCTGTGATAGCGGCGTACTTCGCGGTACTGCTGCTGATCGGAAGGCTCACCTCCTCCCGCAGGGGTGCCGCCGCTTCGGGCGCGTTCTTCAACGGGGGCAGGCAGTCGCCGTGGTGGGTGGTCGCCATCTCCATGATCGGCACCTCCATCTCAGGCGTGACCTTCGTCTCCGTGCCGGGGATGGTCGAAGCGTCGCAGTTCTCCTACATGCAGATGGTGCTCGGGTTCATCGCCGGGTACGCCGCGGTCGCGTTCGTGCTGCTGCCGCTGTACTACCGGCTCGACCTGAAGAGCATCTACGGCTACCTCGGTCTCCGATTCGGGGCAGCCGGACGCACCGTCGGAGCGGTGTTTTTCCTCATCTCCAAGTATCTCGGCTGCGGCGTGCGGATGTTCCTGACCGCCTCCGTGCTGCAGCTGTTCGTATTCGACCCGCTCGGGGTGCCGTTCTGGGTCAACGCCGCCGTGACCATGCTCGTCGTATGGGCCTACACCCACCGCGGCGGGGTGCGCACTATCGTTTGGGCAGACGCCCTGCAGACCCTTGCCATGCTCGGGGCGACGGCGCTGTGCCTGGTGTTCCTCGCAAGGGAGATGGGGCTGAGCTTCGGAGGACTGTGCTCTGCGGTCGCCGACAGTCCGATGGCGCGGACATGGTTCTTCGACGACCCGCTCGACAGGCGGTACTTCTGGAAGCAGTTCCTTGCTGGGGCGTTCACCGTCGTGGCCATGACCGGGCTGGACCAGGACATGATGCAGAAGAACCTGTCGTGCCGGAACCTGCGGGAATCGCGCAGGAACGTCCTTTCCTACGGCGTAGCGTTCGTGCCCGTGAATCTGCTGTTCCTCTCACTCGGGGTGCTGCTGTTTTCCTATGCGGGGCAGGCAGGACTGAAGGTGGACGGTCCCGACAGCCTTTTCCCTGTCATCGCCACCGGGTACATGCCCGCAGCCTGCGGAATACTGTTCATCCTGGGGCTCGTCGCCGCCGGCTTCAGCAGCGCCGGGTCCGCGCTCACCGCTCTGACCTCGTCGATCACGCTGGATATCCTCAAGGCGGACGGTGCTGCTGAAGGGCTATCACGGACCACCCGCCGGGTACACCTGGTCAACGCCATTGCGATGGGGGCACTGATCTGCGCGTTCTCGGCGCTCAGGGGCACCAGCGTCATCAACGCCGTCTACACCATCGCCGGCTACACCTACGGTCCCCTGCTGGGCCTCTTCCTGTTCGGAATATGCACACGCCTGCGGCCGCGGGCCTGGGTAATCGCTCCTGTCTGCATCGCCGCTCCCCTGCTGACATGGCTGCTCTCCTCCCACAGCGAGCAATGGTTCGGCGGCTACCAGATGGGCTTCGAAGTGCTTCTGGTCAACGCCTTTCTCACCTTTCTCGGCCTTCTGGCCGGAAGCCGTAACGGAGAATGAGCCCCGACTCGGGACGGAGGGACAATCTACTCCCCAGGGAGCTTGCCGATTCGGCGGCGGTATAGCTGCCAGGTATTGAAGACGTTGTGCCAGATGGTATAGAAACCTCCGGCGATGGAGATGACAGGGGTCAGGAAGGTGTAGCCCATCCATATTCCGAAGACCGTATTCTTCTGCCCCAGGGCCTGCCCGGCGCTGATGCGGGAACCGTACCGGAACCCTATCCTGCGCCCAGCCCAGAACTGGAAGACGCAGCACAGCAGCGAGGCGACTGCCGTTTCCGCGAGTACCCACGCAGAACCTTCATGGAGCACTATCGCCCTGGTGCTCATAAGGATAGCGAGGGTAAGGGAGATTGCCCAGAAGTAAAAACTCAGCTCGGTGTACTGAAGCAGCCACCGGTGCACCCGCGGCAGCAGCCACCTTATCAGCCACGCCAGCAGGCAAGGCAGGATCAGCAGCGGGAAGACCTTGCCCAGAATGGTCAGGAACGCCGGCAGGAAGGGCACTCCCGCCATGGGATGGACAAGGGGCACCAGAAGCGGCACCAGCACCGATACCAGCAGGTTGATGAGCACGGTGTAAGTCACGACTCCCGCCATGTTACCGCCGAGTTTCCCCGTCACTACCGCGCAGGCCGTGGCCGTAGGGCAGATAAGGCAGAGCATGGCCGATTCGATGCCGGCCCGCAGGGGAATTCCCGGGTAGAAGGCCAGCAGCAGCGCAAGCGCCGTGAAAAGACCTCCCTGGATCAGCAGCAACCACAGCATCCAGCCCTGGAAACGCATCTGGCGAGGCTCTATCTTGCAGAAACTCAGGAAGAGCATCAGGAACAGCAGCAGCGGCTGCACCTTCTTGCAGAGGACCAGAAGGAAAGGACCCGCAGGGTGCAGGGCGGGAATCCCCCGGTAAAGCAGGTATGCCGAAGCCCCCACCACCATCCCGATGATGAGCATCCAGTCCTTGAGGAACTTCCCGAGCGTGTAACGGTAAGGGGCCATCTCAGAAATCTATCTTCTCGATGAATATCTGCTGGCCGCCGCTGACTCCCTCCACGTAGTAGCTGTCGCCTTCCTGAAGCAGCATGAGCCCGACTTTCTCTCCGGGCAGGGCCTCGCGGTTGAAGTTGATGGTGATGCATCTCACCTGACGGCCTCGTACGAGTTCCAGCGGCAGGACATCCATGGCCCAGACGGTGTAGCGGACGTTGTTCACATGGCCGTTGCAGTCGAGGTCGGAATAGGTCACCTCATGCGTTCCGGCTACAGTGAAGTTGCCCTCGCGGGGCGGGACTATCTTGGGTGCGAGCTCCCCGACGGCCTTCTCCGTGTTCTGCGGCTCGGCAGGGATTAACCCCTCCAGACGGTCGGAGCGCACCGCACGGCGGGTGTCCACGTCCATGATTATCCACGAACTCGTACCCGTCACGGCGACTTCCCCGTCCTTGTCCAGGAGGCGGTAGTCCCTGATGAAGAACAGTCCCTCGATGCCCCTGTGCCATGTCTCGGCAGTGACGCTCTCTAGCCGTTTCGGGAGATGGTCGAAGCAGACCTGCATCCGCGCCAGCACCCAGACCATATGATAAGGAGCGAGGTGGTGGTCGGCGAATCCCAGCGGCTCCGCCCCGAGGGCTGCAAGCTCCTGCGCGATATCCAGGAACGAGGAGGGCCTGAGCCTGGCCTCGCAGTCTATCATATAATAAGGAAGGTCTATGTGCTGGATGTACTTGTCCATAGTGTGTCAGAAAGAGTATTCGACTGGGTCTGTGCAAATCTGCGTCGGGAGCACCTCCGCCTGGGGGAACGCTCCATGGATGATGTCCTTCAGGAGTTCCACCGTGAACTGCTCGCTGCGGTAATGCCCGAGTTCGAGCAGCAGCATCCCCTCGGCGTCAAAGAAGTCGTGGTAGTGCATCTCGCCCGTAATGAAGCAGTCGGCCCCTTTCCGGCGTGCTTCCTTCATGAGGAATGCGCCGGCTCCTCCGCATAGGGCGATGATTCTGACCTGCTTCCCCGCTGCGGGGGTATGCTTCAGGCAGGGCACTCCGAACTCCGCCCGAACCCTCTCGATAAATCCGTTCGCCGCCTCCGGCTCCGGGAGTTCCCCGATCAGGCCCGATCCCGCATCCTCCCCTTCCATGGGAGAAAGCCATTCCAGGTCCTTCAGGCCCAGTTTCCGGGCAATCCTGAAGTTCACGCCCCCACGGGCATTGTCCAGGCTGGTGTGGGCGGAGTAAATGGCTATGCCCTTCGAGAGGGCCTTGACCACGCACCTCTGCTGCCAGCTGGCATCGCTGACGCAGCTCAAGGGATGGAACAGGAGCGGGTGGTGTGAGACTATCAGGCTGCAGCCCCTTTCGGCCGCCTCCTCCACGATCCCTTCCGTGACGTCCAGACAGACGAGTATCCTGCCGGCCTCGGCATCCAGAAAGCCCACCTGGAGACCTGAATTGTCATATTCTTCCTGGAGGCGCAGAGGGGCGACCCTCTCTATTGCATCCATTATTTCCTTTACAGTCATCTTACGGCTTGGTTTCAGACCTCAAAGATAATCAGAATTACTATATTTGCAGTCATGGAAGGAAAAGTTGAACTCAGCGGGATGGAATTCCACGCATTCCACGGGTGCTTCGAATCAGAGCGCAAGGAAGGAAATCTCTTCAAGGTGGACCTGTCATTCCGTTATGATGCCTCTGAGGCAGCGCAGTCCGACGACCTCGAAGCCGCCGTGGACTACGGAGCGGTCTACGATGTGGTCGCACGCGAGATGGCTATCCCTTCCAATCTCCTCGAGAACGTCGCCTGGCGCATACGTGAAGCCGTCTCGGCCGGGTTCCCTTCCATCCACGACGTCACGGTCCGGGTCAGCAAACGGAATCCTCCCATCAGCGGCCCGGTCGAATGGTCCTCGGTAGAGATCTGACGGAGGTCCGAAAGCTCTTCTGCGACAGGACCTCCTCCCGGGAGGGATAAGGCTAAGAACCGCTGACCGTCATCTCGCAGCGGGCGCAGTCGAAGCCAAGGGACAGTCGGCGACCGTTGTTACGAAGGTACAGCGGACCCGTCGGTTTCGCTCCCTGATGGACCGGACAGAGGCCGAGTTCGTATTTGATGCAATATTTCGAGCGCATCAGCGGCTCCATGACGGATCCGGCAGGACTCTTGGCGGAGGAAGGAGAAGCATTGACGGCAGAGGGAGAACCGTGGGCAGAAGGGATCTCGCGCAGCAGGGCGTCGAGGTCGGAAGCCAGAAGTCTCCTCATACCGTTCAGCGTCGCTGCGCTCAGAAGCGGCAACGCCCCGCCCGCCTCGACGGAAACCACCTTGAAAGAGTACTGAAGGCTGCGCTTGCCGAGCTGTTCCCGTATCATGGCCTCAGCCCTCTCCCGATTCTCGGCCGCCTCGACATCAGCCTTCCAGGTGCTCGTCAGCGCCCGCCCGTCCTCGGTGACGGCTTCAATGGCTATGGACCATTTCCCAGTAATCCGGGCCGAAAGAGAGACCGAAACCTCGCGGCGGCAGAGATTCGACTCGAGTTCCTTCTCAAAAGCCGTGGACACGTTCCGGAACAGCACCGTCCCCTCCCGAAGTCCGGCGACTTCCTTGCAAAAAAGCGTATCCCCTTCGCACCTGTCAGCCCGGAACCCTACGACCGAATCCTTCCCCACGAACGCGAATCCGTCGCCGTTACGGAGAACCGTACCCTTCTTCTCCGGACGGATACGGACGCGCAGGGAGGCACCTGGGAGCCGCTGCACTCCGAGCACCGTCCCGAGCCTCTCCCCCATGGACTTCGGAGCATCCAGACAGGCCCAGCTACCCCGGCGTCCGTCGATGTACAGCTGGGTGTACCCCCGGTTGAAGGTCTTGTCAGGGTCTGGGATGAAGCCTCCGCGGACCGTTCCGAAAGAGGCCCTGCGGTATTTGTCAGGGTGCGCCGCCACCAGCTCGTCAAGCGCCATGCTGTACCAGCAGGTGATGTTACGGACATAGGATATGTTCTTGAGCCGGCCTTCGATCTTGAAGGAACAGACCCCCGCGTTCGCAAGCTCTGAGAGCCGGGAACGCAGGTTGAGGTCGCGAAGGGACAGGAGAGCCTTGCTTCGCATCAGCACCTTTCCGGAGGCATCTTCAAGGTCGTACAGCGAGCGGCAGGCCTGGATGCACTCGCCCCGGTCGGCGCTACGCCCGTCGAGGTATTCCGAGAGCCGGCACTCCCCGCTATAGCAGACGCAGAGGGCGCCATGGACGAAGAACTCTATCTCGCAGGAAACGGCCTCCCGCACCGCTTTCACCTGTTCCAGGCTCAGCTCACGCTCGAGCACTATCCTTTCGCAACCGGCGTCCTGGCACGCCCGGGCGGCGACGGCGTCCCGGATCGCGCACTGTGTCGAAGCGTGCAGGGGGACGGTTATATCCTTCCAGGAGCATATGCGCATGTCCCTTATTATGAAGGCGTCCGCCCCGGCATCCTGGGCATCCAGCATCTGGGAGCGGACTTCCGGGAGCTCGCTGTCGGAAAGTTCGATATTGACTGTTACGAACACTCTCGCCCCGAACTTGTGGGCATGGTCGCAGAGGCGGCGGATCTCGGATACGGGATTCCCGGCATCCTTGCGCGCCCCGAAGGCGGGACCTGCGATATATACGGCATCGGCACCGCAGTCGATGGCCGCGATGCCGATGTCAGCGTTTCTCGCAGGGGCGAGAAGTTCGAGGGACGTCATTTCTTCAGTGAAGCGACGAGCTTTGCGGCGTCAGCTCCTAGCACGGGGTCGGAGACCGCTTTCTGGTAGTACTCCACGGCCTTGGCGTTGTTCTTCGCCTGCTGGTAGAGAGCACCTACCGTGAACGCGATCTGGGCGGCGTTCTTGGCATCGGGCTTGATCTCGAGGTACTTCTCGAAGTATGTGATGGCGTCGCTTTCCTTCTTCAGCTGATGGGAAGCCTGTCCGGCGATCTGGTAGGCCTGGGCGCTTTCCATGTAGGAGTTGGACTCGACGGCTGCGGCCACTGCATCGGCGAAGTTCTTGGCCTTCAGGGCGGCTGCGGCCTGCTTCAGCTTGATGGTAGCTATCTGCTTGCTGGCAGTCTTCTCCTGTCCGTTCTCGGAAGCCTGCTTGTAGGCGGCGATGGCTCCGTCGATGTCACCTGCGCCGGTCAGGGCCATTCCGAGACGGAGAGCGGCCATACCGTTGGTGGCATCACCATCGAGGACGGTCTTGTAGGCCTCGGCGGCTTCGGCGTATTTCTTGGCGTTGAGCATGGCCGTTCCCTTCTGCATGTACACCTGGGGAATGAGGTCCTTTGCTTCCGCTATGGTCCCTTCGTCACCGAACTCGGCGGCGACCTTCTGGGTCTCGTCAAGCTGGGCGACCGCCTTGTCCCACTCGCCTGCACGGATGAGGTCCTTGGCTATGCTGAAGACCAGTTTGGGAATGTACTCCTTACAATTGGCAACGATATCCTCTCCGTCCTTGCCCAGAGTCTGGGCTATGGAGAGTGCCTGCCGGAAGTATTCGAGCGCGGCAGCGTTGTCGCCGCTCTGGAGAGCGACGGCGCCGTTGTTGTACGTTTCGGTTGCCTGCTTGATGTCCTGGCCGAACGCTGCGGAAGCCGCGAGGACTAGTGTCACGATGGTAACGATGATTCTTCTCATAACTCTAATACTTAAAATCTGCATCTCGAATGGCAAAAGTAGTAATTTTGTTTTACTTTTGTATAATATTTTCCAAATCTTCCATGAAGTTCAGGACCTGCGCCATATTTCTTTTCCTTTTCCTGCCGCTCCTTCCGGCAGCTTCCCAGGCGCTTCCAAAACTGTCCAGGGCCTCTGAAATCACGACCGGAACCCTCCCCGACAAGCTCACATGGTTCCTCGTGAACAACACATCTTCCAAAGGTTATGCCAATTTCGCCCTCGTCCAGAAAGGCCGTACCGACAAGGATGAGGCGAGGGCTGCTCTCAGCGGTCTTCCACACTTCCCCGGGGTGAAACCCTACGAGTTCCTTGCCCGCAAGGGCGTCGGCTACTCTCGTTCCGGCTTCATGACCTGTCTTCCGGAAGCGGTGGTCTTTCATTTTGAAGATGTACCTATCTTCGATTCCGCTGCATCGGACTCCACCCTGCTGCTCGTATTCGACCTCATAAGGGCCTACCCCGCGGAACAGGCACTGATCATCAGCGGGGACATCGCCTCGGCAAAGTTCCAGGACAGGATCAAGACCATGTCTCTGTTCGTGACCCCCCGCCAGAAGGCCCCTGAAGCCGCCCCCTACCTGTGGAACCCCCGCGACAGCATAATAGTGCGCTTCAGTCCTAATCCGACTGCCAACCTTTCTTCAGTGGAAGTGTCCTACCTGCTTCCGCGCACGGAGAAAAAATATCTCCAGACCCCCCTGCCCCTGGTTTCGTCCATGTTCGCGCGGGAGCTCGGGAGCATCATACGAGGCCGCCTCCGGCAGTCGTTCCGCGCCGCCGGGATACCGCTCGCGGGCTTCAGCAGCCGCTACCTCGACGCTTCCGCCTCCGGTTCCGACGAAGTCTTCACCTTCCGCGTGTTCACTTCGAAGGAAAGGCTGGAGGACGCTACCGCTGAGGTGGCGCGCGTGCTTGCCCATATCGACGAACAGGGAGTCGCCCTTGACGAATTCATCGACAACCGCGACAGGCTGGCCGCCGAGGCCACCCGCGACGCCGGCAACAAGATCGTCAGCAACGGTGAGTATGTCCGGAAGTGCGTGTCTTCCTACCTCTACGGCTCGCACCTCGCTCCCGCCGCATCGGTGAACGAGTTCTTCGCCCGCAGGGTACTCACCCCCGAGCGGGAACTCGGCATGTTCAACCGCTTCTCCTCAGCACTTCTCTCGCCTTCCGAGAACCTCACGCTGAAATTCAGCATCCCCGCCGACACCCTCGAGAGGGCCCCTTACCTCGAAAGGTTCAAGTCCGCATGGTCGTATGCCAGGCTCGACACCCTCGACAAGGTCGCATACCGCGTGAATTACGGCGATACCCTTACGCTGGCCACCCCAGGGGACAAGGTCCGCGCCTGGAGGACGGTGAAGGAACCCATCACCGGAGGAGAGATGTGGACTTTCAACAACGGGATAAAGGTCATTTTCAAGAAGACGTCGCTGAAGAACGAATTCCGCTACGGCTTCCTCATCAAGGGCGGATACTCCGGGGTCAGCGGCCTGCTGCCTGGAGAATGTGCCTTCGTCGGAGACATGCTGAAACTCTACGACGTCGCCGGGATGAAGGGGGTGAATTTCCGCAACATGCTGAGGGCCAACGGTATCACCATGCGCGAGGAGGTCAGCCTTTCAGACCTCCGCATCACGGGTAGCGCGCCCCGTTCGAGGCTCACCCTTCTGCTGAAATCGGTGCTTTCACTGGCCAACGACAGGACTCTGAACCGGCAGTCGTTCGAATACTACAGGCAGGGCGAGGCACTCCGGCTGGAGGCCCTGAAATTTACGGCGCCGGGCATCAACGCCGTGATGGACAGCATCATATGTCCGGACTACATCTACCCTGAGTACAAGTACGCGGAGAGTCTGCGGGACGACCTCCCGGAAAGGGCGGACGTCTATTTCAACAGGCAGTTCCGCAACTTCTCGGACGGGGTCATAGTCTTCGTCGGAGACCTGGACCCGTATGAACTCAAGAAGGCCCTGGGGATGTATCTGGGCGGCTTCAAGACGGGTCGTTTCCGCGCGACGAGGCCTGCCGTCGACTTCCGGATGCGCTCGGGCTGGTCCACCTACACCGTGGACAGCGCGAACAGCCGGATGGGGGACGGGGAGCCCTGCGTGAACGTGGCCATGTCGGCAGGTATACCCTTCTCTATGGACAGGTACATGTCCTTCAAGGTGGCGCTCGTCGCCTTCGAGAACCAGATAGTGCGGCACCTGTCTTCCATGGGGATGTACGCGAAGGTCACGGAGAAAGTGGACATACTTCCGGTGGAGAAGATGAGCCTTTACATCAACTGCTGGCAGTGCTCGGATGAAGGGCTCCCGGCAGACATCATACCTGCGGATCCCCTGACCGCACTGGGGGCCGTCAGGGCGGCCCTTTCCAAGGTGTCTTCTTCCAAGATCACGGCCGCCGAACTGAAGGCCTACAAAGCCGAACTGCTGAATAAGATATCTTCGGAACTCTCGGATTCCGGGAAGCTGGCGGACATGGCCATGATGCGTTATTCCCTCGGCAAGGACATGGTCACCGATTACAAGAACCACATCAATTCGGTCTCCGAGGCAAGCGTCAAGGAAATCCTCTCAGCCCTCGAGATGGGCAGCAAGGTCGAGTATATCATCAAGTAGCCGTGCCCGGTCAGTTCGGAACAATCATCCAGATAGGCGACATCCTCGTTTCGGAGGATGTGGCTCTTGAATACTTCTCCTGCGACTGGGATGTCTGCAAGGGCGCCTGCTGCATCGAAGGAGACAGCGGGGCCCCTCTCGGCGAGGAGGAGCCGGAACTGATCGAGAGGGCCTGGGATGCCTTCTCTCCGCTGCTGCCCCCTGCCGGCAGGGCGGCGGTCGATGCGAGGGGTTTCTTTGAGATAGACCGCGACGGGGACATGGTGACGCCCCTCGTGGAAGGGACGCGGGAGTGTGCTTATTCCATCGATGCACCGGGCGGGCGGCTCTGCGCCATCGAGAAGTGCTTCCTGGCTGGGGGCTGCTCATTCCGCAAACCCGTTTCCTGCAGCCTTTACCCCATACGGGTGACACGCCTTACCGGCGGAGGCCTTGCGCTCAATGTCCATCACTGGGACATCTGCCGCTGCGCCTTCGAGAAGGGCCGGCGTGAGGGAATACGGGTCTATCAGTTCCTGAAGGCGCCCCTCACCGAAGTGTTCGGCGCCGACTTCTTCGAAGCCCTCGACGCCGCGGCCAGGCATCTGGAGGCCTAACGCACTTCGAATTCAGCTGAGAGCAGTTTCTTCGGGTCTGAAGTACCTCCTGCAAGGACCTTGAAGGAGCCTTTCTCGACGCCCCATTTCCCCCAGGCCGTGTAGAAAGCCAGGGCCTCGG
>JAEEGL013501379.1_pt1 | contig 10955 bp, 9 predicted proteins | sample 9134231 | NCBI WGS metagenome assembly JAEEGL01 (sample SAMN16246548, study PRJNA631951) | gut metagenome | biome: gut microbiome; feature: rumen; material: fiber-attached | host: Bos | place: Iran: Karaj | collected 2018-10 | reverse complement strand
TGCATACGTGTTACTCACCAGTGCGCCGGTCGCCATCAAGGGTATTGCTACCCCCATGCTGCCCCTCGACTTGCATGTGTTAAGCCTGTCGCTAGCGTTCATCCTGAGCCAGGATCAAACTCTTCGTTGTTATATCTTGTCTTTTTTCTTTTTCTCGTTGAAAGACACGCAACGCTCGCCTGTCCCCGCCCCGGCATCAATCTGCCGCTCGGATAAATCGTCTTCTGCCTGTTCGTCTTGGAATCATTCTTGACGGGAGACTCTGTAATGTTCCTTACTTGTCTCACTTGTCACTGTCGTTCCTTCTTCAGGTTATTGTAAGCATTTCAAGGATCGAATTGCCAACGAAAATCGTTTCAAAATTGGCGTCAAAAAAATCGCTCACTCAAAACAAATTTTCGTGAGGCGAAAGTGGTGCAAAGTTAAAGCACATTTTTTAAACCACCAAATTTTTTCGAACTTTTTTGAAAAAAATTCAAAAGCCACTCTCTTGTGACTGAAAAACGGTGTATTATTTTCGTTTTGCGACTGCAAAGGTAGGGTGTTTTTTTGAACTGGCAAAATAAAAAGTGATTTTTTTCGAAAAAAAATGAAAAAGCGGGGAAAATTGAGGGGCAGGAGGCTAACACCTATTATATATATGTGCGTATGCGAGCTGATGCTCGCGATTAGGGATGAGGGTTGAGTGATTAGGGAGTACCTACGGCAGAAATCGAACAAATCTAAGACAAATCGAGCAAATCTTTATTATGGACGCCCTACGGGCTTAAACAAGTAAACAAGGAGACAAGCAAACAAGGAGACGAGATGATGAACAATTGAGGAATCGAGCATTTTTTCCGAGACGGTGTCTCGGACGACACGACGGCACGGATGAGGGCCATGACGACAGGGACTCACACAAAGGGGCTTGTGGTTGATGAGCAACATTTTTTGTACGAGACTGGCGTCTCGCAATACTTAGGACAATTATACGGGAAACACTATGGGCTGCGGTGAGGCCAGCCCTAGCGGGCTTAACTACCCATCAAAACAAAACCCATCAATGGATGACACCGAGGATGATGTTGACCAGGGCGGTCACATCGCTCACATTCACCTTACCATCACCATTTACATCACCTTTCAATGGCAACTGACCTCCTTCTCCTAATTCCTGAATATTCAAAAATTTCATCCAATCAGGTGCTGAGAAGTACAATGAGAAGCTACCTTTAGGAACAAACAATTTAGCTCTGTTATATACAATTGAACTGAAAACTTCATAAAAATCACCATCTACTGTAGCCGGCACGAATCGCTTACATATGACAGTATCAATATTATTACAATACATGAAAGCACCTTGACCTATTGTGCTTACGTTTTCCCCTAATGTAACGCTGGTCAATTCGGAACACTCTTTAAACGCATCTTCACCAATGGTGGTGACTGAATCTGGAATAATGATATTGGTCAAACCTGTGCAACCTGAAAAAGCAGATTTTCCAATAGTCACAAGAGTATTTGGGAGACTTATATTCGTTAATTTACCACAACCCTCAAACGCAGAGCCATCAATAATTCTGACTGAATTTGGAAAATCTATATTTGTCAAAGCACCACAGCCATAGAATGCATTCGAGCCTATAGTGACAACTGAACTTCCTATAGTTATATTGGTTAAACCATTGCAAAGATAAAATGCATTTTCTCCGATAACAGTGACAGTGTTAGGGATGAAACTATTCATGCAACCTAAGATTAGAGTATTACTTGCAGTCTCTATAAGGGCATTGCAGTTATCTCGAGTATCATAAGTTGTATTACCATTTATAACTATAATTGATGTCAAATAAACGCAACCTTCAAATGCCCACTTTCCTATAGAGGAGACAGATCTGCCAATCGTTATCTGCTTTATGCCATAACAACCACAGAATATATTAAACTTTGATAATCAATTGGTTACGTTTTGAACGGTAGAAAAGTGGATTGGTGGCTTTGGAATGCAAAAAAGAGAGTTTAGTTTTAACGTATTTAACCTTTGTTTAGGGTCGCTGCGCATAGTTGATAGGTATAATTTAGTTGATTCATTTCTTAACTATTTTACCTTATTGTTCACTATGAATCTGGTTTAAGATCCCCAAACGCCTGTTTTATATCGATTTTATGCAAATAATTGCAAAAAATCGCAATAAGATTGCCATTATTTAAGAAATAAAGCGTATCTTTGCCAAATAATTGTGGCATAAAAAGAAAAGATTCATATGTTAATACAGTTTTCATTTAGCAACTACAAAAGTTTCAAGGACGAAGCGGTCTTAAATCTTATGGCATCTGGAACAGGGAAGAAAGACCTCTATTGTCATGAAGTCGAAGGCAGAACTGCTTTGCTAAAATCAGTTGTGTTATATGGCGCTAACGCAAGCGGTAAGACCAAACTGTTTGAGGCTTTTAATTTCATGAAGTCGTTTATCAGTCCTCCAAAGCGCGACAACCGTATTCCAGTTTTGGATTATTGGCAAACGAAATATGATGGTTTCCGCCTAAACACAGTATCAGAAGAGGCAAATTCTTTTTTTGAGACTGTGATGATGATTGAAGGGGTACAGTACCGCTATGGTGTGGAGCTCAATGAAAAAGAGGTGTTGAGCGAGTGGCTGTATATGAAGCGACAGCGTGAAATCAATGTGTTTGCAAGAGAGGGCGCTGACATCAAATTCAACAAGGAGCAAGTGAACGTAAAGGTGGCTAACAATATCATTTCTGCGGATATGGTATCGCCGTCATCCAGTTTCCTTGCCGTACTAAAGACTTTTAACGAGCCATTGGCGACAAAAATCGTGGGATGGTTTGATGATGCGGTTGTGATATCGGCAAATGACATAAGAAGTGCTGTGTCTCTGCAGTATTTGGCTGATGAAAAAAAGAAAAAAGTGATTACAAAGTTTATGAAGGCTTTTGACTTCAACATCGAGGATATGAACCTTCATGAGATTAGGATAGAAGATGTGCCGGAGAAGGTGAAGGCAATGATAGGTGAGGAGAACCTATCGGGGCCATTGTATGACGGTATTAGTACTTCACACAGACAGTATAACGAACTATATGAGCGTGTGGGAGACGTATGGTTCTCGCTGGAAAAAGATGAGTCGTATGGTACAAACCGTCTTTTTTGGTTAAGTTGCGCTATAATCTCCGCACTGGAAAAAGGAACCGTGCTGTTTATTGATGAGTTTGATAGTGGTATTCATCCTTATATAGCACGGCAGGTGGTGGATTTATTCTATCGATGCAAGACCAAGGCACAATTGATTATCAATACTCAAAACGCTTCGCTACTAAGATACAAAACGGAGGACGACCAGAAACTGTTTGTAAAGAATCAAGTTTACATAGTGGACAAGAACCGTTATGGTGAGTCTACTCTGACTCCGTTGACAGACTTTAGTAGTGATATGCGGTCAAATCTTGAGAATCTATATCTGGATGGTGACTTTGGCGGTGTTCCATATGTGAGCATAAGTGGTTTAATGGAATTTATCCAGCGTGAGGGAAAGTAGTATGGCAAGGAATCATTCGAGAGCAGTAACTTCACGAAGGAACCAAGGAACAAGAAAAGTTAACAAGGTTATCCTATACTGTGAAGGGAGAAATACGGAGCCGAGCTATTTTGAATTATTGAAGAGAAATAATTGCAAAGTAGTCCCTGTTGTAGTTCCCGGTCATGGTATTGGTTCTTGCGTAGAGTTTGTGGAAGAGGCAAACAAGAAATATAACTGCCTGTCAAAACTTCAACGTGACAAGTATAGTCAGAAATGGCTGGTGTATGATTGTGATGGTCATGAGGATTTTGCTGCAAGTATCAAAATAGCCAGGAAATATGGGTTCAGAGTGGCTTTCTCAAATATGTGTATAGAGTATTGGTTTGTATTGCATTTTTATGACATGGACGGACAGCCGATACCGATGAAAGGTGATAGCCATTCTCAAGCACAGATAGACCTTGTGAATAGGGCTATTGAGCTATATAATAAGAAAGCTCCTGTAAAGGTAAAACTCTATGATGGTAAGAGTAAAGCAGTTGAAGAGGATTTCTTTGACCTAATGATGGCCATTCATCCAGAAACTCACAACCAAAGATTGGTAGATGCCTATAATCGTGCCAAAGCAATCCACGAAGCGAAAAAATCTATTGGTGCAGAATTTACAGAGTCAGTAACTACCATTTATGAACTGATGAAGGAATTAGGGGTAATCAAGGAACTGAAAACGGGAAAATGACAGAGCAGATACAGGCAAATATAAAGAAAGAAATGGAGGCATACCAGCTTTCATATTCGAAAGATGGGGAACCTATAGCTGTTAATTTCCGCAGTTTAGTACCTGAACTTAAGAAAAGCGAACGATATTCCCATCTCATTCACTCATATCCTGCCAAGTTGCTGGCAAACATCCCGTATTATTTCCTTGCATCAGATGCTCTTTGTCCGAGAAATGGCATAGTTCTCGACCCTTTTTGTGGTACAGGAACGGTTCTTTTAGAAGCGGTACTCAGTGGACGCATTGCTTTGGGGGCTGACGCCAACCCATTAGCAAAACTGATTACTTCTGTCAAAACAATTCATATCCACAAAGAAACCTTATCAAATACGTTAGAAGTTACATTGGTTCGAGCTAAGAAATATAGAAAAGTTTTGAATCATCCTGAAGCTGTAACGGTATGGTATTCTAATAAGAGTTTACGGCAACTTACAAACATCCAGCGTTCTATTACAGAGATAGAGGATAAACAACAGAGAAATTTTTTTGAACTCTGCTTTTCAAATGTGGTGAGAAAAGTGAGTTATGCCGATCCTTCCATTTCAGTACCGGTTCATTGGAATCCTGATCGATTCAGTGGACATCCTGAGCGGATGAATGAAATAAGGAGAAAATTGCAGCAATTGGAAACCGTAGACGTTTATGACAAGTTTGAGGTTGTATGCAAATCCAATATTGACAGAATTGATACTCTTAAAGGCCATATTCGCGATGGATTAACTGCAAGAATCATTTCTGACGATGCAAGAAAACTCGGATTGGAGAGTAACAGTGTTGATATGATACTGACATCGCCCCCATATGCTGGTGCTCAGAAATATATTCGTGCGTCATGGTTGAATCTATATTGGCTAAATCTTGTTAGAATTGAGAATATTCGCGAACTGAAGACGCACAACATTGGTCGTGAAGATTACAGAAAGGAAGAAGTGTATGAATCATACACGGGCATTGACGCGGCGGATCTGGTCTTAAAAGAACTCTACAAAAGTGGAAATATTAAACGAGCTTTTCTTGCAGCCAATTACCTTAATGAGATGAAAGTTGCACTTGATGAGTCTTACCGTGTACTTAAAAAAGGAGGACACATGGTGATCGTTATCGGGAATAACACCGTATGCCAAAAGTCCTTTTCCACACAGGACTATCTTACAACATATTTGCAGTCAAAGGGGATGCATCTTGAATTCAAATTGATTGATGATATTAAATCATACGGTCTTATGACAAAAAGGAATAAAACCGCTAATAAAATATCCAGTGAATGGGTATTAGTACTCAAGAAATGAATATGATGATAGAAAAACTTTTGAAATCAAGAGACAGCAATACATACGATGCGCTCGATAGAAAAATCAAAGTGCTTCACAACACTGCTTGGCGTGACAAATGGCAATGGGAAAGCGACCAGTATAGCAAATGGCTTGGGAATTTCAGCGAAGGAGAAGAACAACTCATCGCCATGTATATGCTAAGCAAGTTTATGTACTTTGACAACGAAACCATTAGAGAACTAATGGTGCGTATCTATGAGGATTTATATAAACGTCCTATTGTCTATGAAATTAGAAAGAATAACGGGGAAACCAAGGATATGGATTTTATTGAAAGCGAATTTGAAAAAATTAGAGCTAAGACACGCTTTCTAAGTATTGGCAATCCATCGGAGAGCAGCGCACATCTTCTTTATTTTTTTAGGCAGGAAAACTATCTGAAAAGAGATTTGTTCATTGGCCCTCATGAATTGTTTGTACACAATGAAAATGGAGAAATTATTACAGCTAAACTTGCTATTGACGGAATAGATAGGATTGTTGTTCTGGATGACTTTTGTGGTAGTGGAAACCAAGCCACCAGATTCAATAATGAGTTTGTCAAGTTTATCAAAGAAAAGAATAGAGACATACACATCTCCTATTTTGCCCTTTTTGCAATTGAAGAAGGTTTGGAAAAAGTAGACAATCTATCTTTTGATGTCGCTAAGTCAGTTTTTGTGTTAGATAAATCATATAAATGTTTTTCGGATGAGTCTCGCTTCTTTGACGATGAGAATGCATCACTAAAAGAGGCTTGTAAGCTCATGTGTGAAAAATATGGCAAACAAATAAGTAAAATACCAATGGGGTACAATGATTGTCAAATGCTTTTAGGCTTTCATCATAACACGCCCAACAATACCCTTCCAATCTTTTGGAAAGAAAAAGACGGTTGGGTTCCAATGTTTAAACGTTTTGCTAAATTATATTGAGAAATGATAACAATAAATCCTTTTAGTGTTGTAAAGGCGAATGAATTCACAATTACTCAGATTATTGAGAATTGGGTACCGTGGGCAGGTTCGGAAAGTGGCTTTATAGCATCGCTGAACCCGCAGGAGCTTATGCCAAAATATGTTCTTGGTAGTAAGGGCTGTGGTAAAACTCATCTATTGAGATATTACTCCTTTGAGGCAAGGTTAAAGCTTTATAATAATGATATAAAAGAGTTACTAAAGAATGACAAATATCTGGCCTCCTATTCAAGACTGAATAGTATTAGTTCAACTCGTTTCAATAAAACAGGAAATGAGGATGAATGGAGGAGTCTTTATAACTATTATTTCGAACTGATGCAGTCATTAATCTCATTGGATGTGTACGAAAAAGTTACGAACGCATTGAATGTTTCTGAAAAGAAAATTGCAAAGATTATCAGAGAAATATGCAAGCAAGTAGGTATAACACTTGAGTTTGAAACGATAGAGTGTTTCAAGAATTTCTTAAATGAGAAGAGAGTATTAGTGGATAATGAAATCATAGATTATCCTCATGTAAGGAAACTGAATTGGGATAAAGTGAGACCTGCCTTTACTTTTGGCTCGCTGATATTTGAAATACCATGGAGATTCTCTCAAAATATAAGTGATTTGCAAGATGTGAGCTACATATACATTTTGGATGAATACGAGAAACTTAAATGCGATTGGCAAAAAGAGTCGCTTAATACTCTTGTATATGAAAAAAAACACAACAGCACATTCTGGGTGGGCGCAAGAAAAATTGGATACACAACAAGGAATACTTTGTCCGGGGAACCAATTCATGAAGGGCATGAGTTTAATCCTGTAGATTTAGACTCTCTATTGAAAGCGGGTGAGAAGAAATTTCCGGAATTTGCAGAAGGACTTTTCAGAAGGAGGTTAAAACTTAATGGGCTAGCAGAATTGTCACCGAAACAGCTATTTGACAAATTTGATGAGAAAAAGCTTCTTAATACTTTACTTTGCAAAAGTGATAATTTGAAACATTGGAAGACATTCAGGGAGCGGCTATCAAGCCTTGGATTGGATTATGATAATATTACCCAAACGCAACAAATTCTGTGTAAGGATGTTGAAAAAGATCTTGTGAGTCAGAAGATGAAATTGTACACCTTCTACTTGATGTGGTCTGAGAACAAAAATAAGATAACGAAAGAATCTATTCCGCAAATAACAAAGCGTGTCAATTTGTCTTATGAGGAATATAAGAATGGGAAAAATGCAAAAATGAAAGAATTATACCGGAAATTTAGACAAGACATGGTGGCTCAACTTGCAGAAGAGAATAACGAAACCCTCTATTTATACTCAGGTTTTGAGAAGCTAGTTAATATTGCAGACTGCAATCCTCGTATACTTCTGACACTCATGAAGCTTATAATTGAAGACTGTCATTTCAGAGGGATTGATCCATTCAACAGTGAAAAGACCATCCCTGTGAGGTCGCAATATGCGGGGATAAATGAAACAGCCAAGTGGTTTTTGAATGACATAGAGGTTTATGGAAAGGACAGAGAAAATTTGGACATCGCAATGAACCATCTTTTGAACTTTTTGTATGTTAGTCGTTTCTGTGACAAACCTACGGAAACCTCTCTTTGTACATTTTATTATCGAATGAATTCGGGGCAAGAAAATATAGATCACGTTATAGAACTTGCGATCCAGGAGGCATTCCTAATAGAAGTACCTAATAAACGTAAGGATAAGACCCTTGGTACGCCTCAGAAATCCTATCAAGTGAATAGACTAATAGCAACGGTTTATAATCTACCTATTGCGAGAAGAGGAGTAACATCTATTACTCCGGAGATGATGTTGGCTATTTTTGATCCATTTCATTTTCAACAGTTTAATTCTATGCTCGCTGCACACAAGACAAGTCTTAATGCACCGTTTACTGCGAAAAAGGCACGCGATACAAAAAAAGTAAAGGAACCATCACTCTTTGATTGATTATGGACTATTCATACTATTATATGGACGTTATTAAGGATGCCGCAAAATTGCACTATGACATCTTTATTTCGGCTTTTGATGGATGTGAGCGTACCACAATTATCTATAATAAGGTCTGCGCAGAGAATAAGTATTGGTTGGTCTTTCCACAATATGTACAAGACACTTGCGTACTTCCCGACAAATATTTGACGAGTAGTGCTCTCATGGAAGATGAGTACATACCCAATGTGATAGAAACAATGGATTTGTCGAATAAGAAAATTTGTATAGATTCCACAGGTTTTTTAATACCACATTTGCTGTTCTTGATCAAATATCTGCAACGGCGCAATATTCTCAATTTTGATATTCTTTATAGTGAGCCTATTAGTTATGCAAAGGCCGAAGATACTGAATTTACCAAAAATGTCAATGTCCCTCGCCCTATAGAAGGGTACATGGCTTCAGCTAAAAATGTCAATGGAAATGATGCTCTAATTATTTTTTCAGGTTTCGATGACACACTTATGACGGTCGTTGCAAGAAATAACAGCAAGGCTCTTTACAAATACCTTTTTACAGGATTCCCCTCGTTGCAAGCTGATATGTATCAGCAGAATTTGATTCAATTGAATAAATCAAAAGAATCAATAGGGGAAACACACGTATCATACCTCAAAGCACCCGCATACGATCCTTTTGTTGCAGCAAACAAACTTCAGAAAATAGTAAACGAGTTGATGGATGATAAATATAACATTGAGTATATACATGTTTCTCCCCTCTCAACGAAACCGATGGCAATAGCGGCGGCTTTGGTGTATCTTAACAATCGAAATTGTCCAATTGATATCATATACCCACCAGCTGATATATATTATTGTGAGCATACGGTGGGAATTAAACGAACATGGAAGTATACGATAGAATTATAAACATTTTTAGATCAAGAGTCTTTCTGCTTTAAATGAGAGAATGAGGACTTCGACAATTGAAACAGACAGTAACAACGAATTAACAGGAATGACACCAAACAAGCAATTCAATACCTACAAGGAGGGGCTGGACCTGGAGTTCCTGTGGGCGTACTGCTTGGAGCACGGGGAGAGGCGCGTGATGGAACGCGGTGAGACGCCGGAGGAGACGGGCGGGTTGTCTGGAATTGGGCAAGCTCTCCGTAATACACTTAGACAAGCCTGATCACAAACATATTAATAAATCTTTAAGTCATGATTTCATTTACTAATGTACATAATATTCAATTGTTCCAAGACTTTATTAATAGGGAAAGTAATTCTATCATCTTGAGAGATAAAAATGACTCTTTTCGTATTATATTGCCAGATGATATTATGTCTGGCATATTTAATCCAGACGATTATGTATCAATAAACGGTAATTATATATACTATAATGAAGCAAGATGTAATGAGATAGAATTGACAGATGAAGAGCGATTCTCTTGCATTGCTCATGAACTTGGACATTATTATGATGATACAGAAAGAAATGAACATAACAGACAAATTCGAGAAATGAATGCAGATATATTTGCAGTTAGTCTTGAACTTGGAAAAGAACTATTAAATGTATTAAACAAATTTAGAAATATTTTTGATGGTGTCGATAGAGAAAGAATAGATGAACGAATCAATAATTTACAAAGGACTTTGTTAGATGCAAATCAAGAACATAGAAAGAGTATATGAATAGAAGAAAGAGAAAAATAGTTAAGCAAATTAGGCACCAGCATTATGTAGCAAGAAAAGCCTATAAAAAAAGGAGAAAAAGAAGATATCGTGGTCGCTCTTCTTCACATAGAAAAGTACATTATTCTGTTCAGAGTAAAGAAAATAAATACAAACATTTTTCCCATCTTGTTCAGATATTAGAATATAATGTACTATTTGGAACAGAAAACAAGCCGACAATCAATGAGCTCTTAGGCTACATTCCAAGAGAAATGGCAATCAATATTGCTGGTACAATAAATAATTTGTATGTTAATGCAGAATTAAAAAAATTCAATCATTTCTTTGCGACTTCCAGTTTAAACAACCGTCAGACAGTTCAGGGATTATTGATTAAATATTTCATAAAAAATCCCCATAGCCCACAAATATTTTGGGCAACAGCAGAAACTCCTATTAACCTGTTGAGATATGCGTTTGCATTCCCTTTCAATAAAATCAAGGCAGATGATATTTCAAACGAAGAGGCAGAAATATTGCTTTTTAAGCTTATTCTTCTAATGAACGAAAAGACTACCGATTACCATATCAATGAAAAAGATATGATAATTGAAAATATGCTCTTTCTTCTCTCAGTATTAAACAACAATATGCATGGGCAAGATGAATATTTCAGGAAAGATCGGAGTATCATGCAACTGTATATGGCAGTTGAGTTC
>JAEEGL012993862.1_pt1 | contig 10955 bp, 9 predicted proteins | sample 9134231 | NCBI WGS metagenome assembly JAEEGL01 (sample SAMN16246548, study PRJNA631951) | gut metagenome | biome: gut microbiome; feature: rumen; material: fiber-attached | host: Bos | place: Iran: Karaj | collected 2018-10 | reverse complement strand
CTGATTTAACACTTACTGCAAGTGTTTATAGAGATGAAGAACTAATTGCAACATGTGATTTCTTGATTCACGCATTAGTAGGTACTGAAGATATTATTAATGGTGCTTATACAGCACTATTATCTAGAATTGAATATCATTATAATTCAACTGAACAATTATATTCATTTAATAAAGAAATATCATTACCTAGTGATGCACTTGGTTGCACATTTGAATATTATCCTTATAAAGATTCTAGTGCTAATGAACCAGGATCTGTAGATTTATGGGGTAATGGAACATATTATTATACTTTAGGTGAATCAAATGTTAGACAAGAAAATGGATTATCTATTTTCTCTCCGACAAGTGAAACTACAGCCTTACATATAGTTATTAGTAAAAATAATATTTCAAGAGAATTTAATATTCACATGAAGAGTGAAAATTTAATAGTTAATTCAGAAACATCTATTGTTCGTGATTTATTAAATGAATGGTATGGTGGAACTATTAATATTACAAAGACTGATGAATTAAATAATATATATAATTCAGTTCTATTAAAAACAACATTAACAGCAGACGAACAAATAAAATATCCTAATATAACATCAATTAGTTATGAACTTGTTAATGATATTCATAATCTATATGGTATTGATAATAATGAATTACATGTTATTTCAGGAAAAGTCCCTGAAGCTTATGTTCAAGATGTAATGCTTGGAGTAAATGCGACTATTAAGGGTAAAAATGTTAATATTCAAATGAATATTAAAATAATTACTGAAGCAGGAGACCAAGCTAGTTCATTCTTGCCATATTATACATATTATGATGAATATATAAAATCGACTTATAATAACTATATTACAAAGACATTTGAATTACCATTTGCTTATTCAAGCAATGGGCCTGTTATCTTATATGATTTTGTAATTATTCCAGATGATTATGATAAACTTGCTAACAAAGCCTTTAGTACAGTAAATCCTAGTTCAACAAATATGTTTAAAGTAAGCTTATATTATAATAAGGCTATTAGAAATACATTTACATTTACTGAAGGTACTAGCTATAAAGAAGCCTTTAACGCTTTATATGATCAAGCAAGTATTTTAAATATTCTTTCATATAATGATGCTAAATGGGTTTTTGATTATGATATCAGTGCTTCAAAGAATTATAATCAAAAGATTGGTCTTGTATATAATTATAAATTTAGTCCTACTGCTAGTGGATGGACTACATATAAAACAACTGATGATGAACAAATCGTTTCTAAGATTACATTAGTTGGTGTTCTTCATTTAAATACTGATGTTACTGATGAATCATTCTATAAATGGATTTATGATAATTTTACAACTGATGCCGATCTTAACAATAATAAATTAACATATACTATTGGTGATTATACTAGCGCTTTAAGTGATTCATTAAGTGGAAAATATGTATTAATTGATTGGCTATCTCAAGATATTCATGTTGATGTCATTAATGATTCATCATTAAGTACAATAAATGATTTTACTGGATTAAAATATTTGGTTGGTACTACATATTTAGATTTAACAGGTAAACTTACTAATGGTTCTCAAGCTATCAATACATGTCGTGAAATTTCAAAGATGAATAGCCTTGAAACACTTATCCTTGCGAATAATACAAGTATTACTGATGGATTTGTAAATAATGAACCAGTAGATAATGATTCGATATCTAGATTCATTAATTTAAAAAAACTAAAGAAACTTGATTTAAGCGGTTGTAATATTTATTCGTTTGAATTCATGAATGATATGACTTGGTTAACAAGTGCTTATCTACATTCACAAAGTGTATCATCTAACAATAATTTAAATAATTTCTATGGTAATACTGGTATTGCCAATTTCTCAACATTTGGTAATTTAACTGATAGTGGTGTTAAAGTTTATACATCAACTACAGGTAGTGATCCTTTATTATTTGAAAAACAATATACTGTTAATGATTACACTAGATTAAAGAATATAATTCACCAAAATAAATTAATTGAAGGTGCAGATATAACTAAATTATATGAAACATTCTCAACTAATCCTCTTGATTATAGACTTGAAAAATCTTATTCATATCAAACAGGCTCTGGTACTTTAAGTGTTGATCAAGCTAATACAACATTAACTTGGAATTACGTAGATTATAGCTTAACTAAAGATACTGAAATTAATCAATCTAAGACTTATTACATCAAAAATGGAACTAATTATACAGAGGTTGCTACTCCAACTGTAGATGATATTGGATTCTATTATGAACATATGACTCCACAAACTGCAATGGCGTATAAGGTTACATATCATATCGCATTTAGTAACTCAACATTTGTAAATTTAGTAGTAACTTTTGAGATTGAGAGGTATGCAAGATGATGAAGCTAATTAAGACTAATTATAGAATCATAGCTAATATCTTCATGTTAGTGCTTACTTTAATTTCTATTATTACATGTGTATTTGCATGGTTTGCAGTTAATAAAGATTCTAAAGGTACTGGTATTAATGTTGATACTAATAATTCAAATGTATATTTCTATGATGAGATTAAGATAACTAGATATTTTGGTTCTGTTGTAATTGAGACTACATATAAAAAAGATAATGATAATTATTATTATGAATATAGTAATGGTAGTTTTGTTACAGTAGATAATGAAAAATCACCTTTGAATTTGACTGCTATATATCCTAATGAAACAATTGAAGTTTCATTATGGTATAGAGTAGATAATGATCTTTTAGGAAAAGATTATTATATTATTTTAACTAATTTAGATGATTCAAATGGTTTGTTTGAAGAACGTGTAAATAACAATACATATACACATTCAGCTTTAGGTGTATTTAGAGCTACTAGTTCAGCATATTCAAATATTGAACAAGCTTCTTGGAATTGGTTACTTGATTATAATGGTGATACATTAGCTGATACTAAAAAAGAGCGTGTAAATGTTAAGAGTGGTAATTTTGATGGTGTTAATACTGTTAAACTTGCTGGTTCTAATTATGATTATTACAATGCTAAATTTTGTATTCAATGTAATTTAAGCCAATATCAAACAAGTCTTACTAATGTTCCAACTAACGCTTTAAGTGAACTATCTGTTCGTATTGGATCTATTAGAATTATTGCGTAAGGAGGTTAAATTATGAAATATAAAAGTTTTAGAATTATAAACCTTATTACATTAATGGTATTAACATTAACAATAATTATGACATCAGTTTTTGCTTGGACTATATTTAATGATAATGTTAATAATTTAGATTTAAAACTTACAAAAATTGACTCCGAAATTTATTTATATCAAGGAATTGATTCAAATAATAATGGAGTACCTGATATGCTAAGTGAATATAGTCAAAATGAAATTGCTGAAATTCAAACTGGTTATCCTTTAGACAAAACTGAGTATTATAAAGAAAATAGGGCTTTCACATATATAGGAAAGCAATACGCTTTGTCTACTGAACCTGAAGCTAGCCAAGTTCTTCAGTATGATTTAGGAACATTTTATCCAACACAGGCTAAAACAATTAAACTAAGTATCATAAATCACTCAGATGGTGCTAACTATGTATCTTTTACATTTAGAGAGTATGATTATTCACAAAATACAGAAATGCTTAATGTTTTAAAGACTATGTCTTTTAGAGTTTTACGCATTAATCAAGGTGAAGGGATTAATAGTGAACCTCAAGCTCCTGATGTTTCTGATAAATATTATTTTTGTGATTATATATCAAATTCAAAAATAATAACTCATACATTCTTTGAAAATGAAGATAATTATAAAGTAGAAGGTCAATTATCAAAGGATGAGAATAAGAACGATGACGTACTAGATTTCTGGGTTGTATATAAAATGGAAGATTATGATACATTAATTCAAAAGGGTGTTTCTATTACAAAAAATGAATACAACGCTTTAAGTAATGTAGACGTAGATTTACCTGATTTATTAGTTAACCTTGAATTAAGAATTGATAATAATTAAAAAATAGAGGCTGTTTTCTAACAGCCTCTATTCTATATATATTTAATTCATTTCTAAATTTATATTATCTTTATTGAATTCTGCAGTCCATTTGACTCCAAGAATTCCTCCTACTATAAATAAAGGATTTAAAGATATAATTCCTATGATAATTAAAATCGCATGAATTCCATAATATCCAGGATTTCTTCTTACTGACACTTGTACACCAAGTGACATTAAAAATATAATTAATAATAATGCAAAAGCAATAGAATATGAAAATGATAAAACTTTAGCTGCATCTTTATATTCATCTAAAGAAGAATAAGAGCGACTTAATAATGTATTTGAAGGAATTTCAGCTACACGTGTTTTAGCAGCATAATAGATTGCGAAACTTACAAATATTATCATTTCAATTGTAACTAGAAGGTTACCTAATATGTATAAAATATTTGATGCTTTTTTCATAATTTTCTCCTCCAAAAGTTTATTCTTTTTCTAATTTCATTTTAGTACTGCTGTCGAATTTTGTCAAGATATGGTGAATAGTGCTTAAAGGCAAAGAAAGATTAGATAGTTTTTTTAATTTTTTTAAAAAATAGATGTATTTATAATTTTTTGTATGGAAAGTTTTGAACAAAAAGACTATAATATTTGTGTAACTTTTAATGAGAAAAAGAATTTTTTTTGAAAGGACGAAGGATATGAAAAGAATTATTAAAGGTGCATTGCTAAGTTTACCTGTTGGAGTTGCGACCATTTATTTAGGATCATGTTCACTTGATGATGCTAATAAAACAGTAACTGCAATTAAGACAGAGGATCAATTCCAAATCACAGGAGCTACTACTTGCTCACTTGTGCAATACAATGGCCAAGATTCCATTTATTCTGTACCATCACATTATACTAATCCAGCTGATGGTAAAATTTATTATGTTACAGAAATTTCTTATGGAGCATTTAATTTAAGTGGTTTTTCTGAAAATTCAGTTTTAACACACTTAACTATTCCTGCTACTGTAACTAAAATTGCGGAAAGTACATTCGAAAATTGTAGTCAATTAACAAACATAGTTGTTTCGGTAGCTAATGCTACTTATTCTTCTGACGAAGGTGTTTTATATGATAAGGAGAAAAAGAATCTTATAAAATATCCAGCTCAAAAGTCTGAAACAAACTACAAAACTCCTATTTCAGTTGAAAATATTTCAGCAAACGCTTTTAAGCAAAACACACACATTGAAAAACTAGAACTTAGTGAGAAAGTTACTAGTATTGGTACTGATGCATTCTTAGGATGTTCAGCTCTTACAGAAGTTAATATTCCTAGCGATATTACTGAAATTAAGAAGAATACATTTAAGGATTGCATTGCCTTATCCGCAGTAGATATTCCTGACGGTGTAACTGCTATTCAAGCAGGTGCATTCCAAGGCTCAGGTATTAAGAGTGTAGCTTTACCAAGCTCTGTTGAAACTGTTGAACATTCTGCGTTTAACCATTGTGAACAACTAGAAACAGTAACTTTATCAGATTCTATGACTAAGATTACTGACTCTTTATTCCAAGATTGTGTTTCTTTATATGAAGTAACTATTCCTGATTCAATTACTCATATTGCACCATTTGCATTTGCTGGTTGCATTGCTCTTGAATCAATTGAAATTCCAAATTCAGTTTTAACTATGCAAAATAACATTTTTGAAGGCTGCACAAATCTTTCAACAGTTATGCTTAGTGACTCTATTTCTAAGATTGCTAAGAACACATTCAAAGACTGTGTAAATCTAACTGTTGTTGTATTACCAGATTCTGTTACTGAAATTGAATCTTATGCATTCAAGAATTGTAAGAATTTAATTAATATTAATTTCCCAGAAAAGATTACTTCTTTAGGTAAGAATACTTTCTCTGACTGTGTGTCTTTAGGTAAGGTTATTTTACCACCTAACTTAAAGAGCTTAAGTGATTCTGTATTTGCTAACTCTAAGATTGAAGAATTACATATTCCAGCAAATACAACAAGTGTATCAGCTTCTTCATTCAATAAAGCTACAATTGGTACAGTTATTATTGATTCTAGTTCATTCTCTGATACATATGCACGTCAATTCTTCTCTAAATTATTACGTTGCGAATATGTTTATATTGCTGATGAACTTACTGTTAATAACTATATTTCAAATAATTATACTCAAGTAACTAAGTCAGATATGGACGGTTATAAAGAATTTACTAAGAATAAGTAATAAATAAGCGATTCGTTTGAATCGCTTTTATTTTTTATTTTAAGTTTATTTTTATATATTTATGATATAATCAAATTAGTTGTTAATCATTAACTATGATTCCAAAAGTTTTAAGAAAGAGGTAAATATATGAAGAAATTAAAAATTGCGATTATCGGTGCTGGTCCAGCTGGACTTGCTGCTGCCAAAGATCTTTTAACAGCAGGACATAGCGTTGATATTTATGAAAGAGAGAATTTTGCAGGTGGAGTTATGGCATTTGGTATTCCTGCATTTAGAATTAAGATGGAAGCTGTAATGCGTTCTGTTACTCCTGTACAAGAATTAGGTGGTAATTTTATTTTTGGTAAGGATTTAAAAGAAAGTGATTTCTTAAATCTTGCTAAAGAATATGACTACGTATATCTTGCATTTGGTTTAACTAAGGTTAGACATTTAGGAATTCCTGGAGATGATTTAGAAGGTTCTTTAAACGCTTTAGAATTCTTAAGAGATTTTAATTTTGAAGATAAATTAAATTTATTAAATTCTAAACCATCTTTACATGGTACAGCTGTTATGGTTGGTGCTGGTAATGTTGCAATGGACGTAGCACGTTGTGCTGTTAGAAGTGGTGCTGAACGTACTTATATTGTTTATAGAAGAGATAGAGCTGAAGCTCCATGTACTCCACGTGAAATGGAAGAAGCTGAAGCAGATGGTGTTGTTTGTAAATTCTTAACTAACCCTGTTGAAATCATTGGTGAAAATGGTCACGTAACTGCAGTTAAGTGTGAAATCATGACTTTAGGTGAACCAGATGCTTCAGGAAGAAAGAGCCCTGTAGGTACTGGTGAATATACTACAATTGCATGTGATTATGTAATATCTGCAATTGGTCAAATTCCTGATCAAGCTGTTTGGAATGTTGGTGAAATTGCAACAGACCATGGTTATGTTAAGGCTGTCGCTAATTATGGAGAAGCATTCCAAACTAGTGTTTCTAATATCTTCACTGGTGGAGACGTTGTTAAGGGTGCTAAGACTATTGGTGTCGCTTTAAAATGCGGAAAAGATTTTGCTAAGTACGTTAATGAACAAGCAAATGCATAATTAATAAAAAGTAGAGCTAATTTTATTTTTAATAATAATTAGCTCTTTTTTATATTCTTGTTAGTTTTATATAACTTTGTTATTGCAAATATCATTAAGTTAGTCTATAATAACAAATGGAGTTAGAATTAACTAACTATTTTGGAGGAATATTTATGCCATTAATTATTGCGCCACTAAATCAAGAATTAAAGATAATTAAAATTTTAACAGATGAAAAAACTAAAAAACATCTTGAATCATTAGGTATTACTATTAATTCAACTTTAAAAGTTGTAGGTAATACAGGAAATATAATTGTTAGTGTAAAAGAAGGAAGACTAGCTTTAGATAAAGGCTTAGCTACTAAAATTATTGTTGCATAAGAAGGGAGAAATAATATGCAAAAAAAATTAAACGAATTCCAAATTGGCGAATCTGGAATCATAAAAAATGTATTAGGTGAAGGAAAAGTTAGAAGAAGATTATTTGACATGGGCGTTACTCCAGGTGCTGATGTGATGCTTAGAAAGAAAGCTCCATTAGGTGATCCTATTGAAGTTACATTAAGAGGCTATGAATTAACTTTAAGAAAAGATGAAGCAATTAATGTAATTGTAGAAGTAAAGGAGGAAGCCTAATGAAAAAATTTGCTTTAGCTGGAAATCCTAACTGTGGTAAGACTACATTATTCAACGCTTTAACTGGTTCAACTGCTCATGTTGGTAACTGGCCTGGTGTTACAGTTGACAAAAAAGAAGGATTTTATAAAAGATTAGATGAAGAAATTCAAATAACAGATTTACCTGGTATTTATTCTTTATCACCATATACGCCAGAAGAAGTAATTTCAAGAAATTATATTTTAGATGAAAAGCCAGATGCGGTTATTAACATTGTTGACGCTACAAATCTAGAAAGAAATTTATATTTAACAACTCAATTACTTGAAATGGATGTCCCTGTTATCATTGCATTAAATATGATGGATATCGTTAAAAAATCTGGTGATAAAATTGATGCAGCTAAATTAGAAAAACAAATTGGTGTACCAGTTGTTCCTATTTCAGCTCAAAAAGAAGAAAATATTGATCTTCTTATGGAAAGATCTTTAGCAGCTGCAAGAAATGGAAGGGTTGGCGCTTCTATTCTTGAAGGAAGTGCTATTAATCATCTTATTAAAGATGTTAAAGCAGCATTTACTGGACTTGAAGTTGCTCATCCGCTATTCCATGCAATTAAATTAATTGAAAATGATGAAATTGAAACAAAAGATCATCCAGAATTAGTTAAAATTGTTGATGAATTTAAGAAAACATATTCTGATGAAGTATTTGGAAACGACTTAGAAGCTGTAGTAGCTGATTCTAGATATAAGTTTATTTCTAAAAATTATTCTAATGCTAAAGAAAAGAATACAAATTCAAATGAATTAAAAGCATCAGATAAAGCGGATAAGATTTTGACTAATAAATGGTTAGGTATTCCAATTTTCTTGATACTATTATTCTTAATTTACCATTTAACATTCTCTACTAATTTCTTGTTCTTGAAAAATGCTTGTAATTTCGAGACAGATTTTAATGATGGTGGATTCTTCTCTGGATTATTCTATACAGTAGATGGTATTAATTCACCAGGTGTAATATTGCAAACATTCCTAACATCAATCACTGATTGGATTAAGGATACATTAGTTGCCGGATGGTTAGAAGATTCTCCAGCATGGATATCAGGTTTTATTTGTGATGGTGTTTTAGCTGGTGTATTCTCAGTATTATCATTCTTGCCACAAATTTTATTATTATTCTTATTCTTCTCAATTCTTGAAGATTCTGGATATATGGCTAGAGTTGCATTTATTCTAGATAGAATTTTTAGAAAATTTGGTTTATCAGGTAGAGCGTTTATGCCTATGATTATGGGATTCGGTTGCTCTGTACCTGCTATGATTAATACAAGAACTCTTGCTGATCAAAACGAAAGAGTTGCTACAGTTAGAGTTATTCCATTCTTTAGTTGTGGTGCTAAATTACCAATTTTAACTGCTGTTGCGGGCGCAATCGCTACAATTGTTAATTTATCAAATCCTGATTTAATTGCTTATTCAATGTATTTAATCGGTATTGTAACTGCAATTGTTGCCGTAATTTTAATGAGAAATACAACTATGAGAGGTGAAGTTCCACCATTTATTATGGAATTACCTGCATATCATAGACCTCAATTTAAAGCGTTAATGCTTCATTTATGGGATAAAGCTAAACATTTCGTTAAAAAGGCATTTACTATTATTTTAGCTTCAACAATAATTATTTGGTTCTTACAATCATTTACATGGAGCTGGCAATATATTAGCCAAGTTTCAATTAAAGAGTTAGTGTTAGAACAAGCACAATTAATTAATCCTGAATATGCTGAAGTTGTATTAACAGATGGCATTTTAGAAGGATTTACTGCTGAACAATCTAATACAATAATGCAAGCTGCTTTAAATCAATATAATGTAATTGTATCTGAACCTGGTTATTTATCAACACAAGATTCAATTTTAGCAGGTATCGGTCAACTATTCCAACCTTTATTTACTCCACTTGGTTTTGGTTCTCAATTAGGTATTGAAGCTGGATGGGTATTTGTTGTAGCTGCTATGACAGGTCTTATTGCAAAAGAAAATGTTATTTCAACATTTGCTGTACTTGCTACATGTGTTGGACCAGTAATTTTATCAAAAGCATTACCTGCTGATCAATTAGATACATTTATTGGATTACTTGAATCTGAATTGGATCCTGAAGGAGCCTCTGTATATCAAATGTTCTTAGCTACTGGTGTTACAGTACCTGGCTTATTATCATTTATAGTATTTAATATGACTACTATTCCATGTTTTGCAGCTGTAGGTACAGCTAAAGCAGAATTGCCAGAAGGTAAGTTTGGAACAACTCTTCTATTCTGGATTGTTACATCATGTATTGTATCTGCTATCATCTACATTGTTGGTTCTTGGTGGTGGACAATATTTATTGTTTTGACTTTAGCAGTTGCTGCGGGTTTTGGAATTCATTATTTTAATAAATATAGAGACAATAAAAAGATTTTAGCTTAATTATGAAACCAATTGAAGTTATCGTTATTATTGCTGCCGCACTCTTTGTATTAATAATATTTGGAAATAGAATCTATAGAATTATTAAACATAAGCCAATTGATACTTGTGCTGAATGCCACAACAATATGAAGATGGCTGTAAAAAGGATGCGTAAGCAGGCTTTAAAAAATAAAAAGCGTGCTTTAAAACAACAGGCACGACAAAATAAAAAGATTAATTCCCTAGAAAATTAGGGAATTTTTTTTATTTATGTTAAAATAACAATATCGAGGAATAGTATATATGAATTATTTAGATGAAGAAAAGATATTGAAAAATGAAAATAAAAGAATAAGAGACGTAGTATTATTTTATATTCTTTCTACAATTCTAATTTTAATAGAGACTTTTATAATTATTGGTCTATTAATAAATGTTAAGCATATACATGATAATATAACAGCAGAACAATTAACTTCTTTATTACGTATTTATCGCTATTTAAATATTAGCCATATATTAACTGGTT
>JAEEGL012965356.1_pt1 | contig 10955 bp, 10 predicted proteins | sample 9134231 | NCBI WGS metagenome assembly JAEEGL01 (sample SAMN16246548, study PRJNA631951) | gut metagenome | biome: gut microbiome; feature: rumen; material: fiber-attached | host: Bos | place: Iran: Karaj | collected 2018-10 | reverse complement strand
CGGGAAGGACGAAGCCTACATAGAGTTCCCACCTGCCGAGAGGCGGGTGTTATAACAGGAACGAACGGCATCACGGGATTTGATTTTCTTCATAATAGTGCGGAATTGTGTAATGGTAGCACCTACGACTCTGACTCGTATTGTCTAGGTTCGAATCCTAGTTCCGCAGCCACAAAGAAACGTCTTTTGTCTATTGCGGCAAAAGACGTTTCTTTTGCTTTCAGCGGTCGAAACAGACCGAAAACGCAGGATTGCTCTTAGCTCTGACGAAAAGGTTGCCAAGATTTGAACCCAAAAGACTGGTATTGAAGAATCTGTACGCCGCTGCGTGTGCAGAGGACAATGACGATCGGGCTCATAAAGTTTTTCAGAACCGAATAAACTTTATCCATGGGCTTGCTGCCCGGCCGAAAGCGGCTGTTCGGATCGCCAATCGCGTCGGGTTTACCGTGGGTTTTTGTTCAGTAAACCAATAGTCGATTGTTTCCTGCAGCTTTGCATGGTATCTTTCTCGCGGGAGGTGATTGAAAGTGAGACACTCGACACTCGGTTCCTGCATCCGCTCCCTGCGGGTGCACAACCACATGACGCAGACCCAGCTGGCTGAAAAACTCGGCGTTACAGATAAAGCTGTTTCCAAGTGGGAACGGGATATCTCTTACCCGGATATCACACTGTTTCCGAAGCTTGCAGATATATTGGGAGTCACGGTGAATGACCTCCTGAGGGAATGCAAAGAGGACTACCGCCCGCCAAAGCTGCTGCAGGTCTTCGAGGTATCCAGGGATATCCGGACGCCGCTGCATATCATGCTCGGCTTTGTCGAGATAGCGAAGCAGAATCACGAGGACCCGGAGATGCTGATGCGGTATCTGGAAGGCATCAAGGTGTCCGGAGAGTATCTGATGTCGCTGCTGAACCGCGTTCTGCAGGGGAGCTGCTGTTGCCCGGAGGATGAATCGAACCGCAACGGGCATCCCGATACCCTGGCGGATCTGGAGAAATATCTGCATGACAAGATGTTCTCCAATGCCGAGCAGGAGGACTTTGATTTTTCCGGCGCGCGGGTCCTGATTGTTGACGATATGGCGGTCAACCGGGAAATCGCGGTTGAGGTTCTGAAGAAGACCGGAGCAGTTACCGAGACAGCGGAAGACGGATCGATCTGCGTACAGATGATGGAGCTAATGCCTGCCGGTTATTACGACCTGATCCTGATGGATATCATGATGCCGAATATGGACGGCCTCGAAGCCACGAGAAGAATAAGGCGGCTTCCCGATGAAAGAAAAGCGGATATTCCAATCATTGCTATGACAACGAACGCATCGGATAAGGACCGGGATGCGGCGTTTGCAGCCGGAATGAACGCCTTTACGGAGAAGCCGATCTTCGTGGAAAAGCTGTTCACGACAATGAGCCAGTATCTGGCGAGAAATGCTTGATCCGGAGCTTTGAATGGCATCGGATGAAAAAAGCGACTCAAAAAAAGAAATCGGCACGCCGGAAATCAGAAAAACGAAGTGGAAGGAGATAGAAAAATGAACAAATACCAGTGCGGCCCCTGCGGCTACGTATACGATCCCACTGTCGGCGATCCCGATAACGGCATTGCGCCCGGAACGGCTTTTGAAGATCTGCCCGACGACTGGTGCTGCCCGATCTGCGGCGTCGGCAAGGATATGTTCGAGAAAGCGGAGTAAGTACGCTTCGCGCGTATCTATACGCGCCCTTTCGCATTAAAAAAGCCTCTTTTGTCTGCGCGGCAAAAGAGGCTTTTTGAACGTGCATATATAGAAAAAGCCGGAGGAACAAGGAAGGGAAAAACATGCGGACAGGCAATGATGAAATCACGCATAGCCATTGAAAAAACGGGCTTCTATATGCTATGTTCGTTATATACTTACCCAAGGATACCGACCGACTTTGCTTTCCGGTTTCAGAATCGTGAGGAGCGGGATGAAACGGGTTGAAGAATTCGGCGGCGTGAAATCGCGTTATACCGCGGCCGGCCCCCCGGTTCGTAATGGTACGATTGCCATGCGTACCCAGGGCAGGCAGATAAATAAGATCACAGACGTGCAGTACGGAATTTTGAAAAGAGAGCAGGAGGAATTACAATGCAGTTTTTAGTCAAAGCCTACGACGGTCCCAATATGCTGGATAAGCGGATGGCCGTCCGGCCGCGCCATCTGGAGGGGATGAAAGCGCTGGGCAAGCAGATCATCTGTGCCGGCGGGCTGCTGGATGCCGAGGGCAGGATGAAAGGATCCGCGTTGGTGATGGAATTTGAGAATCGCGCCGCGCTGGACGGGTATTTGGAGAACGAGCCCTATGTGGTTGAGGGCGTCTGGCAGAAAATCGAAGTCGAGATCATGAATGTGGTGCTTGTGTGCGGGGAAAAGATTAACGGTTGAATATACGCTGCCCGGTTATCGTTCCGATAGCCGGGCTTTTATTTATGTCGGAAAGGGAAACGCATACAAAGCTGTGCGTTCCTGCCGGCAGGGATCAGCCAAAGCCGATCATCACAAATCCCTTCCCATGAGGATCACGCGCTTTTCCTTTTGAAATCCGAAGCGTTCATAGAACTCCGGCAGAAACGCATCCGCCGCCGTGATGAGGTGTACGCCGACAATGCCCTGCTTCTTGAGATCGGACAGAAGAGTTTCCATCAGCTTTTTTGCGATTCCTTGATTCTGAAATGCCGGATCGACCGCAAGGTCGTTTATTTCAAACGTCCGGCCGTAATGAAAGAGCATGGAGGTGCCGAGGACAAAACCAGCGACCTTGCCGCCCGTCACATATTCCAGACCGTATGCCTGATCGGACTCCAGCAATTCCTTTACGTGAACGACAGCGTCTCCCGGCATCCACGGATCGTTCCATGGCTCGCCGGAAAAGGCGGCAGCGTAGATCCTGCCGTATTCATCAAGGTGCTTCATGCTGCAAAGCTGGATTTTCGTTTTGTCTTCGGTCATATCTGTTTCCGTAATTTCCGCCTTTGCGGCCTGTGACCGCCTGCGGATCGCAGGCTTCCGTTTCCTTTCCGATCGATTATCGGGTTTTCGTTTCCTCACTGAAGACCGTGGTCATACGCTCATTGATGGACTGGTTCCGAATCTGCTCGATCGTGCCGTCATCCAGGAGCTGAAGGAATATCTGCACGATATCCGGATCGAACTGAGTGCCGGAGCCGCGCAGGATCTCCTGCTTCGCGCTCTCAACATCCATGGCTTCTTTGTAATGACGCTTGCTGACCAGAGCGTCGAATACGTCCGCCACCGCAATGATACGGCCGATTTCCGGAATGTCCTTGCCTTTGAGCCCCTGGGGATAGCCGGTACCGTCAAATTTTTCGTGATGGTATTTTGCGCCGTCGGCGAGATACCCCATGGTCTCGATGGCGGCGAGGATATGTCCGCCGATGGAGGTATGCTCCTTGATCTCGCCGTATTCCTCGCTCGTCAGCTTTCCTTCTTTCTTGAGGATCAGATCGGGGACGCCGATCTTGCCCACATCGTGGAGCAGACCCGTTTGATAAACTTCGTCCACTCGCTCCTTACTGTATCCCATCGCCTCCGCCAGCGCATGGCTGTAGCCGGCCACACGGACGGAATGACCTTCCGTGATCTCATCCTTCGCCTCAATGATGTTTACGATGGCGAAGATGGATTCCAATGCAAGCTCCTGATACTGGCGGGTCTTTTCCTCCACCTTTGCCTGCAGATCCCGGTGAAAGCTGTCCAGTTCCAAAATACGCGAAATGCGCCTTTCCAGCACCGCGGGCACGATGGGCTTGGTGATAAAATCGCTGGCGCCCATATTGAGACACTCCGCTTCCGTTTCGGGGCTTTGATCGGCGGTGAGAAAAACATAGGGGATATCCAGATTGGCGCTGTCCTGATGGATGCGGCGCATGGTTTCCTTTCCGTCCATGCCCGGCATCATCAGATCCATGAGGATCAGATTCGGCTTGCGCCGCGAGACAAATTTGATCGCCATCTCGCCGCTGACCGCAAGCTGCAGATCGTAGCTTCCTCCCAGAACGTCCCGGACGATCTGGAGATTGGTTCTGTCGTCATCCACGATAAGGAGCGTGTATTTTTCCATCGTCTTTCACCTCACAGCTCAGATACCAGTTTTTCCAGCCGGTCATAATCAAAGGATTCGCTGCATGCGCACATTTCGTCCAGTTTTCGGCTGAGCGGGTCGGGGTATTCTTTTTCACGCAGCTCTCTGAGAATCTCTTCCGCTTTCAGGTAATCCATCTCTTCGCAGACCTGGCGCAGCTGCGCGATCAAGTCCGCGTCGAAGTGCTCGCAGAATTCGCCGGATCGTTTTTCACTGTTCAGGTGCTTCTGCGCATACTGCCCTACGTTATCCGTCATTTTGCGCAGATTCAGCATAAGGGTGGGGAAGAGGGCCTCGATTTGCGGCCAGTCGCCGGCCTTCCCGGCCAGCTCGAGCTGATAGGCTTCTTCGCCCAGCTCGAAGGCGCCGACGCCTCTCGAAGCGCTTTTCAGAGCATGAACCTGAATGGTGAAGTTTTCCGTATCCCGGCTTTCAAACAGGGCGGGAAGCTGAGTCGCTTTTTCCTGAATATCGGCGTAATACGTTTTAAGGATGTTGTGGTATATTTCTGTCGAGCCGCCGTAGGTTTGCAGGATCCGGTTCATATCGATCCCGGGAATACCATCCTGCGTTTCCTGCTGAAACGGCTCACCGGCGCTGTCTTCTGCCGTGATCTCCGCTTCCTCCGAGCCGGAAGGATCGCCTTGAAATGCGTTGAGGAGAGCCAGATTCTGCTCCAACAAGGCTTTGTTCTGCTGGAGAAGCTGTTCCAGCTTGCTTCCCGGGAGAGCGGCGGAAGCCGTTTTTGAAGCGGCGGGAGGAACCGGCTTCGGAACAGGCGCCTTCGTATCCGCCTGCGATTTTTCGCGCTGTTCCTTCTTGACCTGCTCCAGATAATCTGCCGGAGCATGGGACTGAATGTATTTTTTGATTACGCGGTGCAGCTCCCGCATTTCAATGGGCTTCGCCACGAAATCGTTCATGCCCGCTTCCAGGAACTGCTCCCGTGCGTCGTTCATGGCGTTGGCTGTCAGCGCGATGATCGGTATCTGCTTAAAGTATTCTCCCTCCAGATTCCGGATCAGGCGCGCAGCCTCAATGCCGTCCATTTCGGGCATCATATGATCCATGAATACCGCGTCGTAATGCGTTTTTTTGATCTTTTCAATGGCCTCAAAGCCGCTGGTGCAAACGTCGATCTGCATCTGGTAGGGGGACATTAGTCCCCGAGCGACCTGAAGATTGGTAGAGTTATCGTCCACCACAAGAACCTTCGCAAAGCTGAGCGGAAGAATCTGAGAGCGATCGAAGCTCTTTTTCTTGACGCTGCTGACGATCTCATCGCCATTGAGGGCGTTGATGAGCTGGAGCGTGATGAGGGGAAGCTGAAGCTGCCTATACTCCATGTAGGCGCTTTCTGCCTGCTCGTCGTTGTCCATAACGAGGAGTATGCTGTTGCGCCGGAACATAAAGTTCAGTTTTTCCTGTACCGGGCCGAAGCAGCGGCGCCGGATCAGCACATGCGTCATGCCCTCATATTCCCGAATCTTGTCTGTTTCCCGACAGATCTCATATTGCAGGCCGAGGTTTTCCGCTACCGCCGCGAGGCTCTGCGCAAGTCTTTCGTTCTGTTCGCAGATGAGCAGACGCACGCTTCTGTCCCTGATCTCGCCGATGGGGACATTGTTGGGCACCTGCTGCAAAATGCGGACCGAAAACACGCTGCCCTGTCCGTAAACACTGCTGACAGTGAGGTCGCCGCCCATCAGCCTGGCAAGGTTGCGGCTGATGGCAAGGCCGAGGCCGGAGCCCGTGGTGCCGCGGTTTTTCCGCGTATCGACCTGGCTGAAGGTGGCAAAGAGCTTTCCCATATCCTCCTCGCGGATCCCTATCCCGGTGTCGCACACTTCAAAACGAAGCTCAAAACGCTCCTTTTCCGTGAATTTGCCTCGTACCCGTAGGATAACGCTTCCCTCATGGGTGAATTTGATTGCGTTGCCGAGCAGATTCATGAGGATCTGTTTGATTCGGATATCATCCCCGATGAAGTAATTCGGGAGGGACGGGTCGATGTCCATCAGAAAGAAAACCGGCTTGCTGGCAAGTCGTACGGAGATCACATTGCTGATGTCCATCAGCAGCGACGGCAGCATATATTCTACTTCGGTTATCTCAAACTTGCCCGTTTCGATCTTGGAGAAATCCAGAATGTCGTTTATGATTCCCAGCAGACTGCTGCCGGAGTTCTGGATGATACTGAGAGAGTCAAGCACGTCCCGAGGCAGCTCCTTGCGCAGCAGTACCTCGCTGATGCCCACGATGGCGTTCATGGGGGTACGTATCTCGTGACTCATATTGGCAAGGAATGCGCTCTTGGCCCGACTGGCTGCCTGCGCCTCCTCGACCGCGTCCTGGAGATGCCGCCGCACGGCTTCTTCCTCCTGAATGTCCGCGGAAAGAAGAAGAATCTGCTTTTCGTCTCTGCCGAAGAAGGAGCATTCCACTAGTCTCCAGACCGCCGCTCCGGAATCATCGCGCACATGGCAGCGGATCTGGAGCCGGCCTTTCTCTTTCAGCACCGGGATCAGGGCCGACAGGAGCAGGCCGGACAGGTTTTCCCTGTCTTCCTCCGAATCGGCGCGATCCATCAGACGGCGGATGCCCGCCTCATAGTCCCCGTCGCAGGATCTAAGGAAGAGTCCGGGGGACGCCGCGTCGCTGTCCTGCAGCGGCTGGACGCGCCGGGACGCCGCATCGATGAGAAAACTCTCGTTATAATGGTTTTTCAGCGTATAAAGGCATACCTGTGCCAGAGTGGCAGTCCTGTCATCTTCGGACGTACAAGCGTTCGCCGAATGATTTACGCCCTGTTTTTCTTCGGAAATTCGCTCCATGGTTGATATTTCCTCTTTAACGGCGGATGCTTTTTTATGCCCCGCCGGGTATGTTTTTTAATTAAATATTATACGTCTATTTTCCGTTTCTGTCTATAAAAATCCGCAATCGCGGATGATTTCTTCGCGGTGCCGCAGCTGATTCGGGACCGGGAAAAACGGAAATAACCGGCAACCGAAATCGCCGTAAAAGATGATGGGGCATGATCGGTTTCCTGCATTGCGCCCGGCTGTTCATCGTGAATTATATTTCTTCTATATATTCCGCATCCGCAAGCGCGAGGAAGATATCGATCGCTGTTTTCAATATCCTGTCGTTAAAATCGTAGCCGGCCGTGTGCACCGCGGGATACCCTTTCCCGTTGCCGACGTAGAACATCGCTCCGGGACACAGCTTCAGATAATACCCGAAGTCTTCTGACGCTCTCCACAGGTCTTTCATTTCGATAACGGGCAGCCGCAGTCCGGCTGCCTTGCGAATCACACGATCCAGCGCTTCATCGTGATTTCTGGTTTCCGGGAAATAATCGCGTATTTCGTGCTCCGTCCGGAGTCCGTCCCGCTCAGACAATTCTTCTGCTTTCCGAAGGAGCTTTTTCTCCATTTCTTTCATGACCGGTTCCTGCTCCGCACGGAGCGTCACACGGATGGAGCCGTTTCCTGCGGAAATGCCGAAATCGCCCTGCCCGCACTGCATCCCAACGATCGTACATAAGGCCATGCCGTCATGCGGTTCTTCCTGCAGACGCTGCGCATACAGCGCCAGTTCCGCAATCGCCGCGGACGGGTTGCGGCCTTCCTCAGGGGCGCTGGCGTGGGATTGCTTGCCATGCATGCGGATGATCAGGCCTTCCGACGCGGGCTGTGTCAGCTTTTTTCGGTATACTATGCTGTTTTCCGGATAATCACTGAGATTGTGGAACGCATAGATCTCCGCGATCCCCTTTTCCCGTATTAAGTCCGCGCAGCGGATGGCTCCCTGACCGATTTCCTCCGCCGGCTGGAAGATCAGATAGACGGTTCGGTTCACCTTGCTTTTGTCCAGCTCCAGAGCAAGGCCGCAGAGCGCGGCCATATGTCCGTCGTGACCGCATTTATGGGAAATGCCGCTGCGGACGGAGCTGTAAGGAAGGATTATGCTCTCATCCATCGGCAGCGCATCCATATCCGCCCGAAAAGCGATCGGCGGCGCCGCCGCAGGATCGGCGGAAGAGCGTTTGACCGCATAAAACCAGCCATCCTTGTCAAAGACCTCGAGGGCCGTGTTTTCCTGCAGGAAGTCCTCTAAAATCCGGATCGTTCCGGTTTCCTGCAAAGGCAGATCCGGACAGCTGTGGAGTAGATGCCTCAGAGCTATGATTTTGTCTAAATTGTCCTTTGCTTTTCGTTCCGGCATCGATATCACCTCACAGTCCGATCACTATTATACCAAAAAAGCGGAAAACGAAAAGCCTGCCGGAAAACATGTGACTCAGCAGCAAACGGCCGGTATTCTGAATAAGACCTTGAACGCACATAAGAAAAAACCGGTCTGCAGAGACAGCATTTATCCCCGCAAACCGGAATTAAAAATGTGAGATATTACAAAACCCGTTGTCCGTTCACTTTCAACGAGAACTGTGCATCCAGGATCCTTGCGGCGTGTGAACACATGGTCATACGATCAAGAAATATATCAAAATACTCGTACATCGTGCAGATGCTCTCATCGATCGTCAAATAGAGCGTGATCCGCTTCTCTTCCAGACCGCATCTGAGCCTTGCTGCCGTTACAGCGAGGTTCACACGGTCGTGCACGTCAAAAAGTATGGGATCTTTTTGACGAACCCGACTTCTTCGCACATCTGTTTTATCTGCGATGATCAGCGCCGCAGAGATCGGATCCGATGCGACTCCGTCCGATTCATCGTGGTTGGCGATGGCAGAAACGATTCGCACCCGATCCGAAAGATCCAGATCGGTTTCCTTCAGAATCTCGTTCGCCAACAGAGCGCCATACTCCGCGTGATGGTGCCTGTTGATCGCGTTTCCTATATCATGCATGAAACCTGCGATCTTTGCCGGCTCAATCATATCCTGCCCATATTCGAAAGCCTTCAGGATATCCGCCGCCTTTTCCGCTACCAGTTTTGTATGGACCGTTGAGTGGTCTGTATATCCCAGCGCATCCAGGATCGCACTGCCCCGCTCATAATATTCCAGTATTTCTTTATGGCGGACAATCTCTTCATATTTCATCTTATATAATCCTTTCAAATCATATTTCGGGGAACGAACATACATTTCTGCCGTTACAAATCCCGAAACAGCTTTTATGGCTCTATTGATAAGACTATGAATCTGTTCGCGGCTGGCGGAACTGGCGCGGCAGCAAATACCGACACGCTTTTGCTGTTCGATTTTGGGAAAAACCGCTGCATTTCATTCAGACGCCGATATCACCTCAGAACCAATAATGATTATACCATGAATCAATAGGCCCGTATGATAGCTACGCCAAAGGGACGATAAGAATCTCATTTGGAAGCGATAACACCGCAGAAGATGCTGCTAACATCGCAGATGCTCTTATTCGTATTATAAAATAGCAGGTTGTGTTTTTTGATTTTGTGAGAACACATGCTAGCAGTAAAGGCAATAAGCCGTGCCGCAAGTGTAGTTATACTGGGTTTCAACTATGAAAAATGAGTGACTACTGCCATTTAATAATTAATTGATCCCTTAAGGGCAAAAAGCTCCAAGACCTCTAGCTGTCGCATTTTTTAGACAACTGCTGCAAGATATCCAATTGACAACGTTTTGCAGCTCATTATAATAAGAAACATAGCAACAACGTCTATCCGATATACCCAATCTCATTTATTTCAGACTAAAATTAATTAAGGGGGAAACCCGGCTCATGGAAGTATGGTCAAAAATCAAATTTGTGATGCCAACAGAAAAGGATTACAAGCTGATGTCTTCTTTAGCCGAGAGAATTTTTATCGATGAAGAGGCATACCCATGGGTTGCCGAACAGTACAACGCGGAAGAAAAGACAATTGAAATCGAGCAAGTTATAGCGATAGAAGATGATGTTGTTGAGATGGTAACGTTAATTCATAAATGGATTGCGAAGCTTCCGCCTTCAGATCACAAAGAAATTTTGATGGGGCTTACATTTAAGGTGGAAGGAACAACCGAATATTACAGCAGCGGCGAGCAAACAGATTATATCATCGAAAGAAATAATGGTGAAATCACAATTCAAGAGACCGGCTATTATGGTATGTACCATTTCGATAATTATGATGGTTTTTGTGAGACGGTGGAAGAGCACGGCATTCATCCGCAAGAAGCGGTATCCAAAGAAGACTTCGATCCTATTTTTGAGTATACTATTTCATACAATGGTGTATACGTAAACGATACGCCGCCATATGGGCCCAAATATCCCATCATATCGAAATATAAGAGAGCAGGAGAAGTCCAAGAGATCGGCGACGAGAACTTCATTGCCTATTTTGAAGAGAACGGGATACCGTATGATAACGAAACAATAGAGAACCTTTCTGTGGATGATTTGTACGCCATTTTAGCCCGCGCATATAGAAAATACGGATGACGCAACGGCAGAAAACGGGTCACCAAACGAAGAGGAGTAATACAAAGCGCAATCGTCATATAACCGATTACCCAGTGTTCGATGAATGTGCAGGTAGAGGGACGATGAAATCGTATACCTGCATTTCACTGTCCTTTTGTTTTTACGGGAGGTAACTGTATGGAAAGCGACGGAAGAGCTCGCCTTTTACGTATTCTCAATATTCTGTGGGAGCGTACGGACGAAGCGCATCCCATCTCTACTGCGGAGCTGGAAACCGTGCTTCGGGAGGAATATGCCATCGACGCTTATCGCGTCACCATCCAGAAGGATATCGCCGCCTTGAATGCCGCAGGGTATGAGATAGAGACGATCCGTTCTACCCAGAACAAATACTATTTAGT
>JAEEGL012175812.1_pt1 | contig 10955 bp, 6 predicted proteins | sample 9134231 | NCBI WGS metagenome assembly JAEEGL01 (sample SAMN16246548, study PRJNA631951) | gut metagenome | biome: gut microbiome; feature: rumen; material: fiber-attached | host: Bos | place: Iran: Karaj | collected 2018-10 | reverse complement strand
TTCCGAAGGGAATTTACTTGCCTTATCAAAAGGCGAAGCCAAGATCACTGCCGCTCTTGATAAAAAGAGATATTTCGTTTCCGTTTCAGTCGACAGGGATCTAAGTGATGCGCATTATTCGAGCGTGACGCTTGCGATAACCGGTGATCTGATGTGCAACAGATTCATGCAGGAAAAAGCCGCTGCTTATGAATTCGACTTTGTTTCTGGACTCGATGAAGCCAAAGACAGGCTGTCATTTGCCGATTACCGCATAGGTGTATTGGAAGCGCTTCTCTACGACAATGCTCCTTATACTTTCGAGCAGAAAAAGTCCGCTACCGACAATCCGAACCGCAATACCCCTTCAACATTTCTTCATGCATTAAAGCATGTCGGTTATGACATGCTCGTTACCGCCAATTCCTATAACTGTGACGGCGGCGCTGACGGTCTGACTCAGACTGTAAGCCATATCGAGGATGAAGATATATTAAACTGCGGTACCGTATCCGATAATCCCGTGTTTATATCAAGAGCCGGCATCAAGATCGCCGTGATCGCGCTCAACATGATATATAACCCTGCTCAGGATCTGTTTGAGATGAACGATAAAGACAGATTCATCGGCAGATACAGCAGAGAACTTGCCGTAAAACTGATAGACGAAGCACATGATCAGGGCGCAGACCACATAATCTGCGTTATGCACTGGGGCAATATGAATTCCCATGAAGTCAGTGAACTTCAGAAAGAAGAAGCCAAGTTCCTGGCAGACCACGGCGCCGATACCATCGTCGGATCCCATCCCCACGTGCTTCAGAAAGCCGAGTATATCCGCTCTTCCACAGGCAAAAAAGTATTATGCGCATATTCACTCGGTAATTTCATATCATCCCTTAAGAATCTCTCGACAAACAGAGACAGCATAGCTTTGATACTGAAGCTATCAAGAAACGGCGACAATATCCGCTCTTCCGCTACGTTTATACCTTTCCATACAAGGCTGTTAAACGACGGAATCATTCAGGAAGCCGTCGATACACCTTCAGGTACCGAACAGGCAGAAGCCCTCAAGCGTATAGTCGGTATGGTAGGCCGCAAGATCGCGCTTCACAGACCTGTCATCACGGCTTTGGGTTCCCAGATCATCACCAAGATCTTAGGATCGGGACTTGATTTTAAATCGAATAAAGAACATCTTCAGCTGTCGGTACCGTCATATGTAACGATGGACGAGATGTTCACGGGTTCCCAGACTTCGGTAAGGAAAGATCCGTCATCTTATCTGATACTTGATTTCTATGTTTCGGCATCGGTCAATCTCTTTAAACTCGATGACGTATATTACACATATTCGAATACTTTCATCAATTCGGATCTTTATAAAGACAACTTAAAGTATTTCACGCTGATCGAGCAGCCCAAGGCTACGGATGTCTGCGCCGAATACATGGAGAGTTTCTGCAACCGCATCCTTCAGATGTATGACAGTTCCAACATCATACTGATCAGGACGTCCATCAACGACAAATGCGTTGTAAAAGACCAGTTACGTTCAGGTCCCAGTTCCGTTGGTATAAACAACAGGACTGCCAGACTTGAGGAACTGTTTATCCAGTATGTTCATCCTACCGTTATAGATATCTCCTCTTACTATTTCAGGGATATGACGCGCAACAATATCAGATCCAATTATGAGGAAGCATATTATAACAGAGTCCGTAAGCTGATATCCGAGTCGATACTTATAAATAACCGCAGATACTATCACGACCGGGATAACAACGACTGGATGGATCAGGTCATCAAGTATTACGACAATATGAAAGCCCGCGCTTTCTGGTCATGGTTATGTCCTCAGAAAGATGCTGCCGACATCATAGTCATGGATACGTCTAGGTCGTTTGTAGCCGTGCATTCCCAGGAGATCATATATCTGAAAGACAAGCATGTCCGCGATTTCTCTGACATGAAGTATTTTGATGTGCTGACTGAAGAACTCAGGGAAGCCGTATCCGGGATCAAAGATATCCGGAACAAAAAGATCCCCAAATCACAGCATACCATCGATCTGATGCTCAAATACCAGTTCACATGCTTAAGAGACCTTACCGCTCTTCTGTCAACCAAGCTTGCGACCGATGTATCGGTTTCGGAGGTTCTGCATGCGCATGAATATCAGGACGATCCCGAACTGTTCATCCGTGAATTCGCGAACAAGAAATATCATATCGATATATGGGGAAGCTGCGTGACACGCTCTGCCGTTGCGACTGACGAGAATATCATAGTAAATAACTACATATTCCAGCAGCCGCCTATGCTTGCTTTTGAGGGTGAGATCATGGGTGCTGAAGCGATCCCCAAAGATCAGAAGATGTTCAATAACAATCCGTTCACGATGAAATCAATGCGTTCTGCTCTTCTCAGAGACGGACTTTCCAGAATAGCCAAGAGTACGGCCAAATGGATCGTTGTCGATCTGTATGATGTTGTAAAGCGCGGCGCTGTAATACCTTCTCCCGTTTTTGACCAGCCTTCATTCTATGAGGTGGATGACTTCATCATGAAGACAGGCTTTTATCAGAAGTATTTCAGCAAATATCAGTTAAGTTATCTGTTTGAATGCCGCGACAAGAGGCTTGTCACAAGTGAATTCATCAAGTTCTGCGGGGTTCTGCATAAGAAATACGGCAAGAATATCATCCTGATCGTGACAGATCTTAAAGATACCTATATAGATCTGGACGGTGAATTAAAGCCTCTCAAGACCAATATCGAGAAACTGGATGAAAGACGCGAATACCTCGACTATTTTGAGAATCTGTTCATAAAACAAACCGGATGCAGAGTCATCAATACTTCGCTTGATTACCTTGCATCCGATGCATTCCCCTTAAACGGGGCTCATATAGTACATTATGAATCTGAATTCTATCCCAGGACCTGCAATGAGATCCTCAGGATCATAGACGAACAGGATTCTTAATTAGAAGAGAGCCCGTAATAGTCTTCTACAGCCACAAACCAGTAAGCCAGATACTCATCCTTAAACATATCGGATGAGTATTCTGTTTTTCCGTTGTTAAAATATACGGAATTATCGGAATAATTCACGATCCAGATATCATCCTTGCCTTCTGCTGTGACATTGTAATTATACGTACTCGTATCACTCATATCAAAATCACATGAATTGACTCTGACAGACAGGTTATGGAAATTGTTGGCCATAGCCAGATCCATGATAAGATTCATCTCGATATCTTCAAATTCCGAATACATGGTCTCGTCAATCAGATCTATAGCCAAAAGATCATAGAACATCTCTCTGTTGATGGTACGTCCCGGTTCAAGTACTTCATCATCAATATAATCGAGAAGCCCATCAAGATCCTTGCCACCGTACAATATTGTCGATCCGTCGAGTCCTCCGTTTGGAGACACACTGTAAGAATCTCCTGTGACTGTAACATCTACATATTCATATACGTAATCATATGAATCTGAAGCATCGCCGGTGGTATCAATGTCATCGGAAATATCAGATGTGATGTCGCCTAAATTTTCATCTATCGGATCGATATCAAAGTTAAAGTCATCAAGATCATCTGAAAGACCTTCAAGATCCACTTCAAGATCGTCAAGTGATGATGCAAGCTCTTCTTCAAGCTGCTGCGCTGCTCTTTGAGCCTGATGACGAATGAAAGCGGCAACACCTATTATAAGTCCTAAAAGAGCAAGAACGATGATCAGTATCACAAGCCATACCTTGGATTTCTTCTGAGGCTGGCCGGGTACATAACCGCCCTGCGGAGGATAACCGCCCTGAGGTGCATATGCGCCCTGAGGCGGAGCCTGGTTGTATACAGGCTGTCCGTTATACTGCTGATTTACAGGCTGCTGTGAAACATAAGCATTCGGGTCGGGCTGCTGTGAAACATATGCATTGGGATCGGGTGTCTGTGAAACATTGGGAGTCTGTTCAAGGGGACTTCCGCAGGTTCCGCAGAATTTGGTTCCGTCAGGTAAATTAGCTCCGCACTTGGGACATATCATATTTGTATACCTCTCTTAATGTGATTACTCTGGTTTATTTTCTTTTGCCGAATAAACGAAGAAGTCTTAAGAATATGTTGATAAAGTCAAGATAAAGCTCAAATGCGCCTGCAAGTGACAAAACCGCTACGGTTTCATCGGTCGCATAATATACTCTTTTCTTGATCTTCTGAACATCATATGCAGTAAGCGCAACGAATATAAGCACTCCGACTATTGATACGACAAAATCAACCATACCGCTTCTTAATATAAATGCATTTACGAGCGATGCGATGATTATTCCGATCACGCCCATCATACACAGGCGTCCTATCGAAGTTAAATCCTTTTTGGTGACAAGTCCGTATACAGCCATGATGCCGAACATAAGGGCTGTCATTAAGAATACGGCGCCTACGCTTCTCATATCATAAAGCCAGAATATGATTCCGAGCGTCGCACCGGTCAAGAATGAATATACGGTAAAAAGAACCGCATACAAAGGAGCATTGTTCTTCTTAAGAGCTATATTGGATACGATGACTATTGCAAGCTCTGCGCCGAACAGGATAAAGATGTTATATCTTCCGCTTGCAAGCCAGTTTGCGAGCACATGGGGTGATGCATAAGCTGCTATCGCCGTAACCGCAAGAGCCGCTACCATGTATAAAAACGATTTGGCTATGACTTCCTGCTGCATAAGAGCGCGCACTTCATTAAATCCCTGATCTATGGAAGCGGATGAAAAATTGTTCATTGCAAATCCGTTCTGATCATACTGATTGTTATTATAATCCATGGAAAACACCTCCTTTTAGATTATTCAGATTAGTTTAGAATGCAATTTAATGCCGGCGGCGGGACTTGAACCCGCACATGGTTGCCCATAACAGATTTTGAGTCTGCCGCGTCTGCCATTCCGCCACGCCGGCTTAAAAGTCATCATTTAGACTTCGTGCTACATCATAGCATTTTATCATATATGACGCAAGTACGACGGGATTATGATAAAATATTGATGTTTGCTTTTATCCTTTAATTATTCGGAAGGAGTTATATGGACAAATTAAAGGCGCCCGCCAATTTTAAGATAGTCGCTGAGGATGAATTTGTTAAGCTCGTTTTCGACCCGGTAGACGGGGCTGACGGATATAAGCTCTCGTTTTATAACCAGAGCCGTCCCGACCGCTGCTTTAAGGAAAGATATGCGATAAAATCGGGCAAAGTCATCAGAGGTTTCAAAAACGGCAAAGTCTATCTTGCAAGCGTCTGCGCATATAAAAGGGACGCCGACGGCAATGAGATCTACGGTGAATCTACCGAAAAGACGGAATTTGTCACTATGAGCAAAACCCTCAAGGCACAAAACAAGATCTGTCTGAAAGCTGGCGAAACCGGGCAGATAAAATGGGAATACCAGAATACCGTTCCTGAAGTTACTTTTACTTCTGAAAGCCCGGATGTAGTCAGCGTTGATGAATCCGGTGCTTTAACTGCGCTCAAAAAAGGCGATGCGCTGATCAAAACCTCTATGGCTGACGGTCAGTCTGCATATACGTCAGTTTCGGTGGACCGTAATCTCACATCGGATGCTGTATTGCACAGCCGCATAGTCATTACAGGCGATCTCATGTGCAGCTTTAAACTTCAAAAGACTGCAGCTTCGCGCGGATATGATTTTACCGATGCAGTTAAAGAGATAAAGAAAAAGCTCTCGGGCGCTGATGTCATGATCGGTACGCTTGAAACCGTTTTGTATGACGGCGCGCCTTTTGAAAGCGAAGAAATACGTACGGAATCCAAAACTCCCAACTGCAACTCTCCTTCCACGTTTATAAAGGCGGTCAAAGAAGCCGGCTATAACTATATAGTTACCGCTAATAACCATAATGCCGACTGCGGACTTGAGGGACTTAAACAGACCGTATCACTCATTAAGCAGAACGGCATCAGAAACTGCGGTACGTTCTATGACAATCCCGTATATTTTAAAGCCGCAGACACGGATGTTGCTCTCATATCCCTAAGCATGATCCATAACGGCAATGACGGTGTCGCAGCAGGACTTGATATAACAAACCCTCTCGGCAGATATGACGAGAAACTCTGTCAGAACCTGATCCGTGAAGCCAAGGCAAACGGTGCGAAACTCATAATCGTCATCATGCACTGGGGCAACATGAACTCCCATATGGTTTCGGAAGTCCAGAAAAAAACTGCGAAATCCATAGCTGAAGCAGGCGCGGATATCATAGTAGGAAGCCATCCCCATCTTCTGCAGATGTGTGATGTGATCCATACTTCAGATGACCGCGATGTTCCCTGCGCATACTCACTCGGAAACTTCTTGACCACAATGAACGAGCTTCCGGGAAACCGCGACGGCGCTGCTTTTGTGATCGATCTTGCAAGAAAAGACGACAAACTCGACTATAAATACTCTTATATCCCGTTCTATTCACGCTTTATCGGCAATGATCTGCTGGTTGAGCCCGTGGATCAGATACGCGGTGAAGAACAAAAAGAAGCAGCCGGGCGTATGGCAGGCGAACTGGGTGATAAGCTGCCCATAACCCGTCCGCTCATAAGAGGCATAGGCTCTGTAATAACAAGAAAGATACTTGCTTCTCTTGATAATGCCGATGTCGATGATGAAAATGTGTTACTGTCCGTTCCGTCATTTTTCGGCGCTAACAACAGGATCACTTCAACGGGCTATCCACGTGTTGATACAGATATCTGCAAATCGTTCTGGAATACCGTAAAGCATTCCCTGAATGACTATATTCTTATAGATTTCTATACCTGCGCTTCTCTTAAACTGTGCAAGAATAAAAGAGAATACTTCACGTATTCGGAAGCATTCAGGAAATCGGCATTTTATAAAAACAACACCAAAGCTTTAGAGATCATAGATCAGCCCGAAGCGACGGATATCTGCTTAAGTTTCATGGAGCGCTTCGCGGATGAGCTTTTGGCAAGGTATGACCGCAACAGGATAATCCTTGTAAGAAACAGCTTCCCTCCGAAAGCTGCCAAGGCTGACCAGTTAAGAAACAGCACAGCCTATAATGCGATGAATGCCAGAATAAAGATGCTTGAAGATAAGTTTATCGCCCTTGCGGATCCGGTCGTAATAGATATTTCCGGATATTATTTCAGAAATAACACAGACAGTACCGCGATGTCTGAGTTTGAATCCTATTATTTCGACGATATCAAGAAAAAGATAACGAGCATCACAAACGGAGACAAAACCAGATACTTTGATGCGCCGGATCCCCGCATTACGATCGAAAGAGTCATTAAGTACTATGACAATATGAAGGCCCGCAATTACTTCAGCTGGCTGTGTACATACTCCGATGCTGCAGATAAGCTCATCATGTACACATCCCGCGAGTTTATCGCAAGCCACCGCGCAGATATAGTTGAACTCAGGACAAACAAGGTAAGTCAGTTAGGTGATGTCAAATACATACCGGATATCTCGGAAGAATGTATTCTCGCTTCTTCTGTCATCTCGGATATAAACTCAGGCATCATTCCCGAGGATCCGCAGGGAACTGAGCTTGCATTTAAGTACAGATTTAACATCACTGACAAACTTGCCAAACTACTCGCTAAGAAGTTCGGAATGCCCGTATCCGTCTCGGAATGTCCGGACGCATACCGCTTAAGGAATGACAAAGACGAATTTGTAAAAGATCATGCTCATAAAAAATACCATATAGACATATGGGGAAGCTGTATTACAAGAACTGCAGTAGCGCTTAACGAAGATATCATAGTAAACAATTATGTCTTCAAACAGCCTCCGGTACTTGCATACAATCCCCCTGCAGAGGTCAGGATCTCTTCCGATCTGTCAATGTACGGCAATAATGAATGGCGTAAAAAGACAATGATCGGCTCCCTTAAACACGACGGACTCTCCCGCATAAAGGAAAGCTCGTCCAAATGGATGATCGTCGATCTTTATGACCTGATATGTGAAACCGTGAGCATCGGAAACGACCATTTTGAGATAGATGATTTCATCAAAAGATCAAGATTCTTCACCAGACAGCTTAAGGGTAATCCCACAGGCTATCTGTTTAACGAATGCGATCCCGAGGAATCAAACAACACTTTCATCCGTTTTGCCGAAGCTATCAAAGAAAAGTACGGCGAAAACATAATCCTGGTTATAGCCGATCTTAAGAATACCTATATAGATCTGGACGGAAGTAAGAAGAATCTCCCGAATGATCCTCAGTACAAGAACAAAGTGGAATACATCACTTATTTCGAAGATCTGTTCATACAAAAGACAGGCTGTCTTGTGCTTAATATATCCAAAAAATATGACGCCTCCGATGCGTTTCCGCTGGGAGGCGCCCATATAGTTCATTATGAACATGAATTCTATGAGGAACTGTGTAAGCTCATAACCGATATATTAAGCGGTCAGAATTAAAAGATCATACTTCAAGGATTGCTTTCTTGGGGCACTTCTCTACACATGTGCCGCAGCCCGTGCACTTCTCCTGATCGATATGCGCAAGCGGTCCGTCCATGGTGATCGCTTCACTCGGGCAGTTCTTCATACATAACGTACATCCTATACATCCGACATCGCAGGCCTTCATTACAACAGGTCCCTTGTCGGATGATTTACATGTTACGACATATTTGGATTCGTAAGGGATAAGCGAAATCAGGTTCTTGGGACATACTTCAACGCATTTTCCGCAAGCCTTGCACTTCTCCTTATCTACTACCGCAACGCCGTTTACCACATGAATCGCATCAAAAGGACATACTTCAGCGCATGATCCGAATCCGAGACATCCGTGATTACAAGACTTCGGACCGCCGTTTGGTACAAATGCAAGCATTCTGCAGTCTTCTACGCCGCTGTAATCATAATCGGTCCTGGTCTTGTCGCAATCTCCCTGACAATGTACATATGCAACCTGTCTGACGCTTTCCTGCGCTTCAACGCCCATTATTGCAGCGATCTTATTGCCGACTGCGTCTCCGCCGACCGGACATTGGTTTACCTGCGCTTCACCCTGAGCGATAGCATGTGCAAGTCCGGAACATCCGGGATATCCGCATCCGCCGCAGTTATTTCCGGGCAGGGCTGCGAGTACTGCTTCCTCTTTTTCATCAACTTCAACTTTAAACTTGATGGAAGCAACACCAAGCAGGATACCTATTATAAGCCCGATCGCACCTACAAGTATGGTTGCTGTTAAGATTCCTGTAAGCATATATGATATATCTCCTTAAAGCTGTTATATCTTACTGCGGTCTTCTTAAAGAAGTCCCGAAAAGCCGCAGAATGCGATAGCCATGAGTCCTGCAGTCAGAAGAACTATGGGCATGCCCTTAAATGAAGCTGGAATGTCGTTATACTCCATCTTTTCCCTGATACCTGCAAGAATGACTATGGATATCGTGAATCCTACTGCGGTGGCAAAACCGTTTACGGTACCTGTAAGTATTCCGTAGGATTTCTGTACGTTGGTAAGCGCAACACCGAGTACTGCACAGTTGGTTGTGATCAGCGGCAGATATACGCCGAGCGCCTTGTACAGTGAAGGAATGAACTTCTTGAGAACCATTTCAACAAACTGAACAAGAGCTGCTATGACCAGAATAAAGACGATGGTCTGCAGATATGTAACATCCAAAGGCGTAAGTATGTAGGTATAGATTGCGCCCGCTACGACTGAGGCAAGCGTGATTACAAATATAACGGCAACGCCCATGCCTGCGGCAGTCTTGGTGTTCTTGGATACGCCGAGGAACGGACATAAACCAAGGAACTGGCTTAATACAACGTTACTTACAAGTGAGGATCCTATGAGGAGGATTAACAATTCTTTAACCATGATCATTCACCCTCCTTTTTTTCTGCTAAAGGTTCTTCTTTTGCCTGAGCTTCTTCGCGCCGTTTTGCGCCCTCTTCGAGGCTCTCACCGGGAACAGCGTCGGTATCTATGAACTTATGCGAACATGTAGCGCTCTGCGCACAGTTTGCACAGTCAACATCAACCGAACATCCCGAGCCGACCTTGGATACATCCTTGCCCTTGGCATCTGCAACAGCCTTTAACTTGTTCTGGCATGCAGTAAGTATGGCAAGTACGAAGAATGCGCCGGGAGCCATGATAAAGATCCTGACAGGCTCAAATCCTGCAGGCATTACATGATATCCGAATACCTCTCCTGCGCCCAGAAGCTCTCTGATAGCGCCGATTATCGTAAGCGCCACAGTAAATCCGAGTCCCATTCCTATACCGTCAAAAAGAGACGGAAGCACGGGATTCTTGGATGCATAGCTTTCGGCACGTCCGAGGATGATACAGTTAACCACGATAAGCGGAATATATATTCCGAGCGCCGAATAAAGCGAAGGAATAAATCCCTGAAGCAGGAACTGAGTGATCGTAACGAAACTTGCTATAACAACGATAAATGCAGGTATACGCACTCTGTCGGGAATGATCTTCCTAAGCGCCGAAATAAGCGTATTGGAAAGAGCAAGCACGACCATGGTCGATAAGCCCATACCAAGTCCGTTTATAGCTGATGTCGTAACAGCCAGTGTCGGACACATACCCAGTGCAAGTACAAAAGTGGGATTTTCTTTGATTATGCCGTTTATAAGTCTGTCTTTTATCTCTGACATATCACTCACCTCCCTCTTCCGGACTCAACACAGAATAGAAATAGTAAAGTCCTGCATTAACACCGTTTGTCACGGCATTGGTAGTGATCGTTGCGCCGCTTATCGCATCGATCTCGGAATCGGATGTTGCGCCGTCTTTGGTATAAGCAAATTCAGTAACGTTCTTTCCGGCAAACTGGGGAACCAGAACATCCTCTGCCTGCATACCGAGACCTGCTGTCTCTGTAATGGACAAAAGCGATATTCCGTT
>JAEEGL011634981.1_pt1 | contig 10955 bp, 8 predicted proteins | sample 9134231 | NCBI WGS metagenome assembly JAEEGL01 (sample SAMN16246548, study PRJNA631951) | gut metagenome | biome: gut microbiome; feature: rumen; material: fiber-attached | host: Bos | place: Iran: Karaj | collected 2018-10 | reverse complement strand
ATATAATGTGCTTATCTAATTGTTTATTAAGAGGAATATATGAAACAACATTACTGTGAAGTAGGTGGGCAGGCATTGATAGAAGGCATCATGATGAGAAATAAAGAAAAAACATGCGTGTCTGTTAGAAGAAAAGATGGTTCTATAACCAATACTTTCATAGATGTAAAACCTATAAATAAAATAATTGCTAAGATTCCACTTGTAAGAGGTCTTGTAAGTTTTGGAAGTTCTATGATGATAGGGATGAAGGCCCTTGAAATTTCTGCTGACTTCATGGCAAAGGATGAAGAAGTTTTTGAAAGTGCAGATAATAAAGATAAAGATACTAAAGAAGGAACTTCAATCTTAGAAAAAATTTTTTATCCAATTATTGTAGTTTTAAGTTTTATAGTTTCAATAGTTTTCTTCGTATGTCTCCCTGCGGGACTATCTCTCTTGCTTAAGATGGTTACTGACAATAATTTAATAATTTCTATATTTGAAGGCTTGCTTAGAATCATAATATTCATATGTTATATTAAAGTAATTTCTATGATGGATGATATCAAGAGAACTTTTAGATATCATGGGGCAGAACATAAGTGCCTCAACTGCATAGAACATGGGCTTCCACTTACTGTAGAAAATGTTATGAAATCATCTAAGGAACATAAAAGATGCGGAACTAGTTTTCTTGTTTATATTATGCTTGTTTCTATAATTATATTTTCTTTAATTCCACATACAGGTATAGTTAATAGAATGCTTATGAGACTTCTAATCATTCCTCTTATAGCTGGTCTTTCTTATGAACTCCTTATGCTCCTTGGCAAATGCGATAATTTTCTAGTTAATATTTTGATACAGCCAGGACTCTGGATGCAAAATCTTACAACATATGAACCAGATGAAAAAATATGCGAAGTTGCAATAGAATCTATAGAACAAATATTTGATTGGAAAGCTTGGCAAGAAGAAACTTTCAAAAATGATGTGGTATAATAATATAGTTAGACTGATTTAGATATAAATGTTATTTAATTCATACATTTTTATATTGTTATTTTTTCCACTCTGCCTTGTTGGATATTTTTTAATTAACAAAATAGAATCTCTTATTGCCTGGCGCAATAGTAATAAGATAAATCACACAGCATCTAATATATTTCTACTTTCAATGTCGCTTTGGTTTTATGGATATTTTAATATAAAATATTTATTTATTATCATAGGTAGCATAGCAATAAATTATATATCTTCTAGGGTAATTATCTATTATAAGAAGAAAAATAATAATTTATCTAAGTTTTTTACTATACTTGCTATCTTAATAAATATAGCAATAATATTTTATTATAAGTATTACGACTTTTTTATAACTAATATAAATGCACTAATCAAAACTAATTTTAATCTAAAACACCTGATTTTGCCACTTGGAATATCATTTTTTACCTTCCAACAAATATCTTTCATAGCAGACTCTTATGCAAGTGATAATGATGATATAAAAAATTATAATTTTATAGAATATGCATTATTTGTTTCCTTCTTTCCTCAGCTTGTTGCAGGACCTATAGTTCTTCACAGTGAATTAATACCTCAGTTCAGAGATGAAAGTAAGAAAAAATTCAGTAGTGAAAATTTCAATTTAGGATTATATGTTTTTGCCATAGGACTTTTTAAGAAAATGGTAATTGCAGATACTATAGGTTCCAGTGTTGATTTTGCATTTAAGAATATTGCAAGTTTAACTAGTTTAGAAAGTGCATTTGCAATTTTATTATATACATTACAAATTTATTTTGACTTTTCAGGTTATTCTGATATGGCGCGTGGCCTTGCAAAGATGCTTAATATAGATATAATTCCTAATTTTAATTCACCATATAAGGCAGTTAATATTTTGGACTTCTGGAATAGGTGGCATATATCTCTTACAAGATTTCTTAAAACTTATATTTATATACCACTTGGCGGAAGTAGATCTGGAATCATAAGGACCTATCTAAATATAATGATAGTTTTTGCTGTATCAGGGTTATGGCATGGTGCTAATTGGACTTTTGTATTATGGGGAATAATGCACGGAATTTTAAATGTAATTACAAGAATGATAGTAGGAAAGAAGAAAGAATTTAAGTTTACATTACTAAGCTTACCATCATTTATATTTACATTCGTATTTGTATGCATAGCATTTTGTATATTCAGGGCAGATACAGTATCAGACGGCTTTTTAATGATTAAAAATATATTTGCAGGGCAATTTAATTTTAATCCTGCCAATATAGAATTTTTGAAGGCATTAAATAGAAGTGAGACAGATTATATACTTAGAAAAATTCCTGTTATATATAATTTTATTATGGATAACCCACAGTGGTATATGTATATATTTACTTTCCTTACATTAATAATTATTTTCTTCTTTAATAATATGAATGATGAAAAGCCAAGAGCATCAATTTTAAGAAGTGTAATTACTGCGGGCATGTTAGTATACTGCATTATGAAGATGTCAGGACTTAGTATATTTTTATATTTTAATTTTTAATTATGAAACTAGGATATAGATTATGCAATTTAATAACGATTCTATTAGTGATCCTTGGATTATCATTTTTTGCTGCGTTCACAATATATTATGATCCTATGTTTCATTATCATGCACCATTTGAGGGCCAGAGTTATGAGCTAGATGTTAATGATGAAAGGTATGTATCTACAGGAATTGCAAGACATTTTGATTATGATTCTATAATTTGTGGTTCATCAGTTAATGAAAATTTTAGCACGTCTCAGTTTGATAAATTATTTAATACTAAAAGTGTAAAACTTCCATTATCAGGTGGATATATGAAAGAGGTTGCTAAGATTCTTGATGCAGGATTTGAGACACATAAAAACATAAAATATGTCTTAAGGAGTTTAGATACATTTTTCTTACTTGATGTGAAGACTGAGGAAAATCCTAATGCAATAGATAATGCCTACTTAACTAATAAGAATATATTAGATGATGTATATTATTTATTTAATTTTGATACATTTATAGGAAAGACATTGCGCAACAGATCTCTTACCAAAAATAAAATTAAACCAACTACTTTTGACGAGTATGCTAACTGGAGCAATGACGCAGAATACGGGAAATTTGAATATGATCCAGAGAAATTAAATACTGTTCCTACTCAGATTGATCTTGTTGATTATGAAGTAGAAACAATTAAGAAGAATATAGAAGACAATGTACTTAGAATAATTAGAGAACATAAAGATACACAATTTCTACTTTATTTTGTTCCATATTCTTCAGTTTATTACTTGAGTATGAGAGAGACATATTCTCTGAAAAGATTTTTTGATTGTGAAAGGCTTGCATATGATATGCTAGTTAATGAGCCTAATGTTAAAATTTATGGATTTTCACTTGATATTAATACAGCATGTGATTTACAAAATTATAAAGATCCAGCTCATTATGGAGAGTGGATTAATAAAAGGATCCTAGATGATATAAGTAAGGATAGAAACATATTGAACAATTTCAACGTAGAAGCTTATTTTACTGCTCTATATAATTTTTATATGGGTTACAAAATAAAATAATGAAAAGAGTGATGATTAAAATTTCATATGATGGGACCTGTTATAATGGTTGGCAATCTGGTGGTATAGGCACATGCATAGAAGATGTTATTAATAATCACCTTAAGGAAATAACTGGAGAGGATATAAAAATCATCGGAACAAGTAGGACGGACTCAGGAGTTCATGCAAGATCTAATATTGCTGTATTTGATACTAATTCTAGTATAGATCCTAATGTTTTTTATAAAGCATTAAATGCGATACTTCCAGAAGATATAAGGATATTAGAAAGTAAGGAAGTTAGCTTAGATTTTCATCCAAGAAGATGTAATACTAAAAAAATATATACATATAAAGTTTTAAACCAAAAAGTTCAAGATCCTTTATATAGGTTATATACATATTTTGTATATCATGAGATTGACCTAGATAAGATGAAAAAGGCTGCCGAATTTTTGGTAGGTGAACATGATTTTGCAGGATTTATCAATCCAAAAAGCAATATTATTCAGATAAGTAAGCAGAAGGCAGAAGATAATATAGAAGACGAAAATCCAAAACATACAACAATTAGAACTATATATAGCATAGATATTACCAAAGACAACAATAATATAATAACATTTAAATTTTGTGGCAATGGATTTTTATATCATCAGATAAGAATTATGGTGGGTAGTCTCTTAAGAGTAGGAATGAATATGTGGGAAATTGAAAAGATTAAGGAGATACTTGATGGAAGAGATAGAAAAGATGCTGGCCCTACAGCACCAGCTTGCGGCCTATGTCTTGAAGAAATAATAATAGAATAAATAATTTATAAGATATATGAGTAATAATATAAAATATAATTTAATATCAACTGTAGGAAAGGCAAAATCGGCATCAGTTGAAACAGTTCATGGAAATATAGAAACCCCATGTTTTATGAACGTAGGAACTGTTGCTGCGATTAAGGGCGGTGTATCTACTGTAGATCTTGAGAAAATTAAGACTCAAGTTTTATTATGCAATACATACCATCTCCATGTTAATAATTATCAAAATAACGAATCAAGAAATAAGAAAAATCTACAAAAACTAATTCAGGAAGCAAAGGCAGAAGGAAGAGATATAAAGGGAATAGAAGAAAATTTAGATAAAATTCCAAATCGTCCAGGAGACGAACTTATAAAAGAACTTGGTGGATTACACAAATTTACTAATTGGAACAAACCTATACTTACAGACTCTGGAGGTTTCCAAGTATTTTCCTTAGTAGGGACAGGAAGAAAAATCAGCGAAGAAGGTGTACATTTTAAGAGTCATATAGATGGAACTAATATTTTCATGGGTCCAGAAGAAAGTATGAGAATACAGTCTAATCTTGGATCAACAATTGCAATGGCATTTGATGAATGTCCACCAGCTCTAGAAAAGGAAGATTATATAAGGCCGTCAGTAGAAAGGACATATAGGTGGCTTGTTAGATCTAAAAATGAAATAGAAAGACTTAATCTTCAAGATAATACAATTAATAAAAAACAATTATTATTTGGTATAAACCAAGGTGGAATTATAGATGATATAAGAATAGAACATGCTAGGGAAATTTCTAAACTTGATTTAGATGGTTATGCACTAGGAGGTCTTGCAGTTGGTGAATCGCATGATGAAATGTATCATATACTTGATGTGACAATTCCTCACCTTCCTAAGGATAAACCTACATATCTTATGGGAGTAGGAACTCCAGAAAATATTATAGAAGCAGTAGATAGAGGAGTAGATTTTTTTGATTGTGTGTATCCAAGTAGAAATGGAAGACATGGTCATGTGTATACAAGATTTGGCAAATTAAATTTGCTCAATGAAAAATATGAAAAAGATTTAAGACCTATTGATGAAACATGCGAGTGCGAAGCATGTAAAAATTATTCACGTGCATATATAAGGCACTTACTTAAGTCGGGTGAGATACTTGGTATGCGCCTTGCTACTATACATAATTTGTGCTATTATAATAAATTAGTTGAGGAAATTAGAGATTCAATACGGAATAATACATGGATAGATAAGAAGAAATCATTACTAGATGACCTAAAATCAGAAATATAATAAGAGGTGAATTATGACAATAGAACAATTACGTAGCGATATGGTAACAGCAATGAAGAATAAGGATAAAACTACTAAGGATGGAGTATCTTCATTGATAGATGCTATTAAGAAAGTTGCTATAGATGAAGGACATAGAAATGATATAGGTGAAGATCTAATTAACAAAGTAGTTTTAAAAGAAATTAAATCAGTAGAAGAACAGATTGCTTCTTGCCCAGCAGACAGAACAGATTTAATAGAAGAATATAATGCAAGACTTAATGTAATAAAAAAGTATGCACCAAAACTTCTTTCAGAAGATGAAATAAAAGCAATAATTCAGAAAGAATGTGCAAGTGTCCTTCCAGACAAGAACAAGGGACAGATTATGAAAATTCTTATGCCACTTGTTAAGGGTAAGGCTGACGGCAAGTTAGTCAATAGTATAGTAGAGGAACTTTGCAAGTAAATAATAAAAATATAATAGTTTTCCTTGTAAGTCTTTTATTTAGTATATTTATTTTATTTTATATAAATTTATCAACAGTTGATGTTGCTTACTCAGATTATATAAGATTGATTAATTCTTATTTACCTAATGTATCAGATGTAAAAAACTTACTTAGGGCAGATATATTGACATGCATCCCAATCACTTTTCTTTCACGATTTATCAATGTCAATTTATTTTCTTATTCTATAATGTTTGATAGGACGCTTGGAGTCTATGGATTATTCTTAATTAATGTTTTCACTTGCATATATATGTTCAAAACAAAACAAGGTGATAAGGAAGATTTGCCATTAAAATTATTCTTCTTGCTTGTTATATCAGTAATAGTTTTCTCATTATCTAATTGGGAAATGATGCTCAACGGTTCAGGCTATGCACATTTCATAGCAATTGCATTATATATATATTCATTCATAAAATTAGATGAGATATATAAAATATTTTGCATGGATGATTTTGAATTATCTAAGAAGTCATCACTTAAGAGTAATATTTTTAAGTTTACGCTTGCATATACAATAAGCAGTCTTCTTTTTGCTGGGCCTTATGGAATGATCCCTTTCGTATGTGTGATATTATTCCTACTTGCAATAAAATTTTTTGCAACAATGAAACACATAGATGGAATAAGATCTAGCGCAAGTGATGATAAGAAACAATCTAAATTAGTTCTTACAAATTGGTTAGTAGATAAGACTTTGATATATATAGTAATAATGCCTTTTGTTTGTTTTATGCTTTATGTTATATCTAATCATTTTGCAGTTTATGAATACTCTGGTGCCAAGAATGTATCGTTTTTTTCTATACTGCCTTCTACATTCACCATTAAATTTATCTTAAAGTCATTTGCAAGCTTTTTGCTCGGGATAGAATCATTTGGCCTTATTAATATTTCAGAATTCCTCAATAAGAAAATTATTTATATGATAGGAGCTTTTGTTATACTGCTTTACATATATAGTTTTTATCTTAACATCAGATTTAAAATATATAAAAAGACTTTGCTTCCTATGCTCTTTATGATATGGTCGCTAGGTAATGTTGGCATAGTATTTTTATCAAGATATATTTTCCTAAATCCTGATTATGGTGCATCAAGCAGATATTATCTTCAGTATATGGTAGGCGTCCTTGGCTTTATACTTAGCTTTTATGAATATTTTGCTATTACCAATGACGATATTAAGATAAGTACTAATCTTAGAAAGATTTTTATATCTATCGTGATTGCCATAATACTTTTCCTCAATATAGTAGGTATGAGATATGAGCTTATAAAATCAAAATATAGAAAAGAGAATTATATAAGAATATATGAAGCAGCTATGGATATAGATAAGTATGAAGATGAGGACCTAGTTAAGATATTTGAATATAGGAAGGGCGCCGAATATATAAGAAATGCATTTGATATACTTAGAGAAAATAAGCTCAATGTGTATAAAGATTCATATACTAAAAATTTATATGATATAATAGAAGAAAGTAATTAAGTTGGAGTTAGTATGAAGGTAGTAATTTTAGCAGGCGGACTTGGAACAAGAATAAGTGAAGAATCACATCTTAAACCAAAGCCAATGATAGAAATTGGTGGTATGCCAATTTTGTGGCATATAATGAAATACTATAGTTCATTTGGTTATAATGAATTTATAATCTGTCTTGGTTATAAGCAATATATGGTTAAGGAATTTTTTGTTGACTATCTTCTTCACACATCTGACTTTACAATTAATACTCAGACTGGAAATATGGACATACATAATAAAACTACAGAAGATTGGAAAGTTACACTTGTTGATACAGGACTTGAAACAATGACAGGTGGAAGACTTAAGAGAATAAAAGATTATATTGATGGCGATACATTTATGCTTACATATGGTGATGGCGTTGCCAATGTTGATTTGAATAAATTAATAAGTTTCCATAAAGATCATAAGAAATTACTTACTATCACAACTGTAAGTATTTCTAATCAAAAAGGCGTGCTCAATGTTAATGCAGATGGAATTATTGACTCATTCAGAGAAAAGCAAAAGGATGATGAAGCACTAATCAATGGTGGTTTCATGATATGCGATAAGAAGGTGCTAGATTATATTGATGGCGATGATACAAGTTTTGAAAAGGAACCTATAAATAAACTCGTAAGTGAAAAGCAAGTAGCAGCATATAATCATACAGGCTTCTGGCAATGTATGGATACTCAAAGAGAGATGAAGTACCTATGTGAGCTTTGGGATGAGGGAAGAGCTCCATGGAAAGTTTGGAAATAATCTAAGTCTATCTATAATAATATATATTTGTCTGGGTAATTTTATTTTAATACTTGATATATCTTAAGTGTTTTGTTAAAATATTAAGGTTATTTGATTATCTTTTAGGAGAATTAACATGAAACATGTAGCCAGAGGTTTTTTTAGATTAGTTGTAGCTCTTTTGCTTGTAGCAGGTGCTCTTTATATTGGAAGAGAAGCTGCTCCAGGAATCAAGCTTGGACTTGATCTTGCAGGAGGTGTTTCAATTACTTATAAGACAGTAAGTGATAACCCAAACCAAGAGCAGATGAGCGATACTATATATAAACTTCAACTTAAGTCACAAGATTATTCTACAGAAGCAGAAGTTTACCAAGAAGGAAATGATAGAATTAACATCGATATACCTGGTGTATCTGATGCTACTAAAATCTTAACTGATCTTGGTGAACCAGGTAGTCTTAATTTTGTAGAAGGTGAACTTTCTTTCCCAGTTGCAACAAGATCTTATATTTTAAGAGATAGGATATCAACTATATCTGTAGCAACTAATGTTAAGAGAGAAATTTTGAAAAATGGTGTAAGCGCAGAAGACTTTGAAGCATTTGAAAAGAATGAAGAGCTTCCTGTAGGAACATTATGGACAGGTTCACATCATCTTGGCGACGACGGAGTTTACTATTCTGGAGAATCAGATGATCCAGAAAATAGTTTTCCACTTCAAGAAATTGTTCAATATGATTATACAGCTAAGCCATCTTATGAGCCAAGTCAAGTTGTTGTAACAGGTGATGATATATCTAGTGCCGAGGGTGGAATAGTTCAAGACTCTTATGGACAGACAGGTTATGTTGTTTCATTAGTATTTAATGAATCTGGTGCATCAAAGTTTTCAGATGCAACAGTTAGAAATTTAAATAAAGTTATTTACATATTATTTAATGGTGATATAGTTTCTGCTCCTACAGTTCAGGCACAAATCACAGACGGAAGAGCACAAATTACAGGTATGTCTTCTCTAGAAGACGCCAATAGACTTGCATCAACAATAAGAATTGGTGCGCTACCTGTTCAACTTGAAGAATTAAGATCTAACGTAGTAGGTGCAAAACTTGGTACAGAAGCAATACAGACATCACTTAAAGCTGGTGTTATAGGACTTGGAATAGTTATACTCTTTATGTTAATTATCTATTTAATTCCTGGACTTGCAGCAAGCCTTGCTCTTGCAATGTATACAGGTCTCATGCTCTTCCTTGTACAAAGTTTTGAAATGACACTTACACTTCCTGGAATTGCAGGTATACTTCTTTCTATAGGTATGGCAGTTGACGCCAATGTAATTATATTCACACGTATTAAGGAAGAAATTGGTAATGGCCATAGTACTCAGGTTGCAATTAAGGAAGGTTATAATAAAGCACTTTCTGCAATCTTAGATGGTAATATTACAACACTTATCGCTGCACTTGTTCTTTTCCTTAAGGGTTCAGGAACAGTAAAGGGATTTGCAACTACACTTGCTCTTGGTATCGTTCTATCTCTTGTAACATCTTTATTTGTAACAAGATTCATAATGAACGCTTTCTATGATCTTGGTCTTAGAAGTGAAAAACTCTATGGTAAGAAAGTAGATGATAAGATATTCCCATTCATTAATATTAGAAAAGTTACATATGCAGTTTCTGTTGTTACTATATTAGTAGGACTTGTATTTATAGGTATGCATACAGCAAAGGGTGATGGTCCATTCAACTATGGTCTTGACTTTAAGGGTGGTTCATCTACAACAGTTACATTCAATGAAAACTTATCTCTTGATGATATAGATAGAAGAGTAGTTCCTATATTTGAAGATGTTACAAAATCAAGGGACACTCAGACACAGAAAGTTTCTGGATCTAATGAAGTTATTATCAAGACTAGAACACTTACTATAGAAGAAAGAGATCAGATTTATGAAAAGCTTGCATCATCTGAAGATGATGGTGGCTTTGGTGTAGATCAGACACTTATTACTACAGAAAATATTTCTGGTGCTATAAGCGATCAGATGAAGAGTGATGCACTTACTGCAGTAATATTTGCAACTATACTTATGCTCCTTTATATCTGGATTAGATTTAAGGATATAAGATTTGCAGGTTCTGCTGTTACAGCACTTGTTCACGACTGCCTTGTTACTATAGGATTCTATGGCGTAGTACGTGAAACTGTAGACTCAACATTTATTGCTTGTATGCTTACTCTTGTTGGTTATTCTATCAACGCGACAATTATTATATTCGATAGAATAAGAGAAAATCTTAATAAGTACGGAACTTCTGATCTTGCAGAAGTAGTTAATAGATCAATTACCGAAACATTTACTCGTTCTATCAATACAACAATTACAACACTTATCATGGTAATAGTTCTTTACATAATAGGTGTTAGCTCAATTAAGACATTTGCACTTCCACTTATGGTTGGTATCATTGCTGGTGCATGGAGCTCTATCCTTGTAACAGGTTCTCTATGGT
>JAEEGL011448291.1_pt1 | contig 10955 bp, 12 predicted proteins | sample 9134231 | NCBI WGS metagenome assembly JAEEGL01 (sample SAMN16246548, study PRJNA631951) | gut metagenome | biome: gut microbiome; feature: rumen; material: fiber-attached | host: Bos | place: Iran: Karaj | collected 2018-10 | reverse complement strand
GGGGGAGCGGGCGTGTTATTACGTACGGCAAAGAAGCCGTTTTTGCGATGCTCCAGATGATATCCGAGCTCAGGATTAAGCATCCCGACGAGGGATGTACACATATTTGATAAGATGACTTTCATAATTCAGATAACGTAAAACATAGGTAAAACATAGGGAATACATACCTTTAGACTACCTTTTCGGGCTCTGGCAGTTCGGGGTTCTGCGCGGCTCGGCGTGCTTCACGCCGTTTGATGCGCTCGGCGGTGCGAAAGAGGAACGCGAGGCGTTGATAGATCTCGTCCGGCATAGAGAGGAGCGCGTCCACAAAACGTCCGTCGTGCCGGAGTTGTTCTCGTTGTTCGGATTTGGATAGATCAGACCAATCGGATCCAAACTTTCCGGAATACTTGATGTGCCATTGTTTTGAGGTTGCCTCAATAAGTAGGATGGTTTTCTTGCTTGCCATAGTGATAAAAATTTTGATTTGTTAACAGATTTCCAGCCGTATTGTTTGGGCGGGTTGAGTAATTTGAGTCCTCGATTATTGAGGACGTGTGTCCCGTTTGGGAGGCGTGTTAGGAAGTACATAATGTTGTCCAAATACAATTTCTTAGCCACAAGGGCACGATTACTTGAACGTAATGAACAAAGGTTAATTGAGGGGTATAATGCCGGTCATATCCCACACGCGGGCTTCATCGCGGGTGTAGATGCCGAACGAACCGTTGTACTTAGCGCGCACCATAGGTGTCTCTTTGATGAGGCGGTTGATGAGCGGTCTTCCGTTCCAGTTGGTAGGGTACGGATGACAGTTCTTGATGATGTCGTAGGGCGTACCGAAAAATCCTTCTCCGCGCCATTTACGGTAAAGGAGATAGAGATAGAGTCGGCGCTGTTCTGTGAGCGTGAGGGCGTTCCAAGCCTTGCCGGTTTCGAGGTCGATTTCGTACTTACGCTCGGGGTCGACCAGTTTTTTGAACTCTACCAAAGATCTACTCATTCTTTTATCGATCGCTTCTGTTAATGTTTCCATAAGGGACAATCTTTTAAATTTATAAAATAAATTATTTTTCTTAAGGGATAATTGACACCCGCATGGTTTTCTCTTTGTTTCTTTCTCTTTTTTAGGGTTGTGTCTTTTTTGCTCAAAAAAGGAACAAGCTGTATAAAAAAGACACAAGCCAAGTAAAAAGGACCAAGTGGACAGTAAAAGAGAAAAGGACCAAGTGGGTAGTGAATTAGTCGAGGAGGACTTTGACGGTGAGTTTGATCTCGTCGGGTTGTTTGTCGGGATAGAGTTCGACGAAGGTTTTGACGTAGCCGTTCATGAGGGCAGTGCGGGCTTTGACAAGGTTTTGTTCCTTGACCTTCTCGCGGGCATTCTCGCGCCATTTGACGGCCTGCTCTTGTTTGTATTTATTGTAGTCGGCGAAGTCAAAGACGTCGGTGCGCTGGAGTTGGAAAGTGCCTACTCCGGGAATGGTGAACTCGCCGCGGTCTTTACCTTCGGCGGCAAAGATGGCAACGGCTTCGGTGGTTGCAGCGTCGGAGATGGATTCGATACGAGCCTTGAGGGCTTTTTCTTGGGTGCGCAGTTCGCGCAGGAGTTTTAGATTTTCAGTTTTCTTAGCCCCTTGGGCACGATTAATTTCTTCGAAATTTTTCATAATGTTGGTTGTTGTAAGGATAAAACAAAAATGATCAAATTTTGAGCGGGCTATCCGATAGCCCTGTAATACAAAGAAAGATTTTTAGGGTTGTTCCTTTTTATGCACGAAAAGGAACAAGTCAGTTAAAAAGGGAACAAGCTAAGCTAAAAAGGGAACAAGTACAATACAAGTACACGCCAAGTGGGCAGTAGGATACAAGTACAATACAAGCTAAACTGAGTGAAAGGGACTAAGCTGGATCACGGTAGTGTTGGAAAAAAGTTTTGAATTCTTCGAAAGGCATAGAGAACCAGTGGTGGAAGTCTGCCGTAGTGAAGATGCGGGGATCGAAGTCGCACTCGCGCATGAAACGGAGGTACTTGGCACGGCGGCGGTTCTCGGCAGGAGTGACCCATTCGAGGTTGGCTGCAGAGTAGTCGGTAACCACCCCGTTGATGTGGTCGCATTGGTATCCTTCGGGTCGTGCACCATGGAAGGTGAACGCCATGAGGATATGGCAGGCTTTGCAACCAAAATGGCGCATAACGGGATACAAGTTACCGCGCTTGCCATTATGACAGTGTTTACCCGGAGTGCGCATAGCAGGGCTATAAACGTGCAGTACTTTCTGCCCGTAGGCATTCACGAAATAGCCGCTCGGGTGAGCCCAAAGGACTTTGCCGTCAATGAGTTCAGGCGGTACTTTTTGGAAGCCGCGGGAGAGGAACCACGTGCGTGGTAGAGGTTCGCGATTGGGGCGAGAAGAGTTTAAATTTTTTATAATCATAGTGCTCGGATCTTTAGTGCAGCGACGTTGCTACAACTCAAATCCGAGTGCAAAGGTAGGTGTAAAAAAAAAGAGCCACGAATTTCGGGACTCGTTCGGTACAGACGGTACTATTTCGGTACTTTCGGTACTAATTCGGTACAAAATCGGTACTAATACCGCGTGTTGTTATAGTGCTTTTTGAAGACCTCATAGCCAAACGGAAGAGGGAGGATTTTCTGCAATTCATCGAACATGACTTGCGCATTATAATGAGCATCGACGTATCCGTCGTTTTGCCAAGATTGAAGTTCTTGCACAAGCGCGCGGGTTTTGTCTTTTCTGCCTATAATGGATTTTTGCAGGGCATGGATGATATACGGTTCTTTGTGTTCGGCTTTAGCCTTCTTGGTGAAGATGATGGAATTGGAGATGTCCGACAAATTGTCGGACGGAAAGGAAGAATCTTCGGAGGGGGTGATGTCTTCGGGGGGTTGCACGGTCGTTTGTCCGTTGTGGATAGTTACGTTGCAATCGTTATAAATAGGACCGCTATTATTGTTAATGAATAGTGACATGGGAATCGATGTAGATAGGTGCGTTATTTTGCTGAATAATGATACTGACCCCCTTGGGGCTGTTTTTGACGGGCACGGTTACCGGTTGAGCTGGCAGAGGGGCTGGCATAGCTTGCTCCAGGTCGACTTGTTCGTTGGTACTTCTGCGGATGATACGGCCGAAGTCGTACTCGGCATCCATCCAGCAATAACGGACATCGCCGTCGGTGTCGTAATAATAGGTCTGCTCATCCTTGTCACGTACGAGATTTTGCCAAAGCTCCATTAGATATCGGGCAACCGCCTCGCGCCAGTACGGATCATGCACTTTGCGCAATGCCTCGATGAGCGGCAGTCCCCAACCGCAACGGTTTACGATCTCCTGCGCCTCAAACTGCACCTCTTCCTCGGTAGGAATCGGCTGCCCGGAGGGTTCGAAGATGATATGTACTGTGCGATTGATCATGGACTATGATGTGATTAAAATCGGATTGCAAAGTTACTACATTTTTTTGAATTGTGCAAGAACCGGCACGAAAAAAATATAGACTAAAAAGAAATCGCAGCACTACTGTGCTGCGAAAACCTAAAATTATTTTTCGAGGGGAGTTATTTGCTACTCTTCCGGCGGTTACATTCGCGACAGAGCATTTGGCAGTTAGAAGCAATCGTACGACCACCTTCAACCCAAGGGGTGATATGATCGGCTTCCATGACTTCGATATCGAACGGTTTGCCACAAATAGCGCACTTACCGCCTTGGCGCTCATATACCTCGCGGCGGGTGTTGGCATCAAACGCACGAATGCCGAGATGGTGAATGTCGCCGTCCAGAATATAGGCAAAGATACCGGATTTCTTCTGTACGTCGGAGTCTGCCATCAGTTTGGCCATTTGTTCATTAATATAGGTCGCGGTGAGTTTGGTGTCGCGGTGTTGGTTATAGAGCATGCCCCATTCTACGCCTTTCATCTCTTTCTTGTACTTGCGTCCGAAGAGTTTGTCCACCCAATGAATGACATCTTGGAAATACTGCCATAACTCGTCGGCATCGGTGTCGTGCTGATGATCGGCCATATACTGACGAAGCGACTTACCTTGCGCATCACCTATCCATTCGAGTGCGGTTTCAAAATAGTCCTGACGAATAGGCGAGCCGGACATGAAATCCGAGGCAATACGATATGCTACACAGCCTGTCTTGGAGAAACGACGCTTGGCTTGTGTAGTCCACGAACCCGCATAGATAGCGTTCAGAATCTCTTGGTCGGTCAACTTCTCACCGGCTATATTGATACGCTGAAACCATTTGATTTTCTCTTCGTCGGTACCCTCGCAGATATAGACTTGCAACTTGTAGTCGAGAATACGATTTTGCTGCTCAGGCGTCATGTTATTAAAACCGAGCAGGTTACCGTCAAACTCCATCATATATTCACCGGCAATGAATGAGCAGATAGAGATAGTGCGTTGCTGACCATCCAACACTTCGTAGTCGATGCCATCGGAACCATCGGTCTTCACCCAATACATGACATTGAGCGGAAAGTTCTGCCAAACGGTATCCATAACAGCGTTGCGTTTCTTCTCGTCATAGACGAACTCGCGCTGATATTTCGGACGAATATTAAGGCGACCGCCGTATCCGACGATACCTTCTTCCTGAATACTCAAATCATTGTACCCCGCGCACAACTCCCGCACGCGTACTTCATGTAAATCTATTTTCATGGCTTTTGTGGTTTTTTGTTACGAATTAAAATACGTAGATATAATTCTTTCCCGTCTACGATTGGCCGTCCATGAGGTGTATTTGGATAACGTATACCCTCATTAATCTCGCCAGTATTCATAATGCCAAAGACTTCAAATTGCGTTGGGTTATATTTATCCATAAAAGTAATAGGTACTCCCATATATCCTTCGAAATCAATAGGTATTTCAGCAACCTTATTGACATTTATGGCATTATAATTATCATAATATGGGTATTCCTCTGGGTTATAAGTTTTATATAGGTCTAAATTTTCATGCCGTTTTTGAATGTCAAGGTTAGTAAACCAGCAGACATTTCCCATACTTCTCCACTTTTGACCAGTTTCATCAACCCAATAACGAGTTGCACGCGGCTCAAAGTAATCTGGAACTTGGAAACTCATATCTCCAAATTTATACCCAAGCCACAATTGATTGTTCTTGATATACGTAAAAATATCTTTATATGTTAACGCATTCTGATTTCCAATAATAAGAAAATATTTTTTATAAGCCATTAGTTGTGCCACAAATTCACGAAATAGAGAAAAGGGCGGATTTGTAACAACAATATCAGCTTCTTTAAGCAGTTCTATACATTCCTGTGATCGAAAATCGCCATTACCCTTCAATGTAGAGATAATATTCTTATCATTTTGCATTAAGTACCTAACATCAGCAAGATTTACGGCGCCATCACCATTATAATCTTTAACCTCAGAAATTTCTACTTTGTAAGCTATCTTTTTCGGATCATCCGTTGTTTCTCCAAAATCTAAGAGCAACTCATTCCCTAGAACAGGCGAACCATCATAGCAGGTAGCGATTAGTTTTTTGAGACCTAATAGATTAAAATTGAGGGCAAAGTACTTAAAGAAATTACTTTCGTACGGATCATCGCAATTACATAAAACAACCTTATCGCGAAAGTGTTGGCGATAATGTTTTAGTTCATAAGAAATGTCGTCAAGTTGAGTGTAGAACTCATCTTGCTTTGCTTTTTCTGCCGCTCTTAAACTTTTGTTTCCTGCCATAGATTGATAGTCATTTGTGCATAACTATCAATCCACACGAATAAGAAAAGGCGAGCCCACTTATCCGTTCGACAGGTGTCTACCAAACCCCTACTCCTGATAAATGAGCCCACCGATGGTGAGCGCATACTATCATCACAGGAGTAGAGATGTGAATACACCTCAACTATTATCATTTCAGTAGTTCAATTTTGTTTGGTAGACTTCGTCGAACGATGAAATAATAGATATGCTATTAATATTTCAGTTGGTGCTCACTCGCACCTGTCACCCTATTTAACGTCTTGGGCAGCTGACGATATTTTGATTTTGCGCCGCAAAATTACAACAAAAAAATGATATATGCAAGAGGGAGGATAATTTTTCTGCGAAAAATATCGAATAGTATTCGGCAAAATGGACGAAGCGGGCTCGCCGGAATACCGGCGTGAACAGGACACGAAGAGGCGGAGCTAACGCTCCTTAAAGAGGACGTACTGAAGGGTGCCGGATAAGATAGAAGGGCGGCAGATAAAATCTGCCTGCAAGGGACGAACAGAGGCGGGCACCGCCGCACGAATCCACCGGAGGTAGGCAACCTAAAGAGCGGATACCAGCGCGGGGGCTTGCGGAGCGGGCAGACCCGAGCTTGCACGAAAGCGAGGGGCGCTCCGCAAGCCAGAATCGGCCGCACGTGGAGAGCGACCGGCGATGGACTAACCTGCCTATGTCCGAGCCACACAACAAAAAAGGAAAAATTCCAAAGAAAAATAACGAGATGCTTGCACAAATGAAAAAAAAGATGTAAATTTGCAGGCAAATTTGTGAAATGGGAACAATTTGTGCGATATCGACGGCGTACGGGACGGGTGGAATAGCCGTTATCCGTGTCTCGGGAGAGGAGAGTATAGCCATTGTGGACACGCTGTTTAAGGGGCGTGTGGCATTGGCGGATACGCCGGCGAATACCGTTCGTCACGGGAGGATTGAAAGGTTGGTGGACGCTGGCGCTACAGGACGGCCGGAGGCCTACAGGACGCGGCAAGCCGCTACAGGAGTTACAGAGGTGCTGGATGAGGTGTTATGTTCGGTGTTCCGTGCGCCGCATTCATTCACGGGCGAGGACACGGTGGAGATCGCTTGTCACGGGAGCATGTATATCCAGCAGACCTTGATCCAATGGCTCATCGATGCGGGTTGCCGGGCGGCAGAGCCGGGTGAGTTCACACGGCGGGCGTTCTTGAACGGCAAGATGGACTTGACGCAAGCGGAGGCGGTGGCGGATCTGATCGCTGCGCAGAGTAAGGCGGAGAAAGACTTGGCGTTGAGTCAGTTGCGGGGTTCGGTATCCACGGAATTGGCTTCGCTACGCGAACGATTGCTGCATTTCACATCGCTCGTTGAGCTCGAGTTGGACTTTGCCGACCATGAGGAGTTAGAGTTCGCCGACCGCACGGAGTTGAAAGACTTGGCGGCAGAGATAGAGGCCAAACTCGCGGCACTGATGGCTTCTTTCCGTACCGGCAATGCGATTCGCAACGGTATACCGGTAGCGATCATCGGTGCACCGAACGTAGGCAAATCGACGTTGCTCAATGCGCTGCTCGGTGAACAACGCGCGATCGTGAGTGATATACAAGGTACGACGCGCGACACGGTGGAGGACACGTTGGTGCTGGACGGCATCTTGTTCCGGCTCATCGACACGGCAGGACTGCGCGAGACGAACGACACGATAGAGAGTATGGGGATTGAGCGCTCGCGGAGGGCAATGGAACGCGCACAAATTGTTGTGCACGTAGTGGATAATGATGAAATGAGCGAAGCTTCGCTTCTCAATGATGAAATGATGAAGGGCACAATAATCAAAGTGCTCAATAAAGCGGATCTTTTGAGTCAAGAGTCAAGCGTCAAGAGTCAAGAGCTTCGAATCTCGGCTAAGAATGGCGCTATCGAGCCGCTGAAGCGGGAGTTGGTGCGGATAGCAAAGGGGACGATGCAGACGAGTGCAGTGATGCTGAGTAACGCGCGGCATTACGAGGCGGTGACACGGGCTCATGCTGCGATAGAGCGCGTGCAAGAGGGATTGAAGGAGGGCTTGAGTGGTGAGTTGCTGTCGATGGACTTGAATGACTGTCTGAATGCACTCGGTGAGGTGACCGGACAGATCACCAACAGCGAGGTGCTGGCAAATATTTTCAGTAAATTCTGTATAGGCAAATGATATTATCGATGACGGGCTACGGGAAGGCCGAGATAACTTTCCGAAATCATAAACTGATCTGCGAGATCCGTTCGCTCAACTCCAAATCGATGGACTTGAGTGTTCGTTTGGCACCGTGTTTAAGGGCGAAAGAACTGGATATCCGCACGATCGTTAACCAGCGTCTTGAGCGAGGGAAAGTGGACTTATTATTGATAAATGATGAAATGAGCGCGACAAAGTCGCTCAATGATGTAAGTCCGATTAACTGGCAAGCCGTTCACACGTATGCGGCGCAGTATAAGGAGCAGTTCGGTGAGGTGCCGGCAGAGGTGATGGCCGCGATCATGCGTTTCCCGGACGTGCTGAAGCAACAGGAAGAAGCCGGAGATCTGACGGACGAGGAGTGGCAGCAGATCCAGGCGCTGCTCAACGCCGCCATCGATGGTTTTATTGCTTTCCGTACCCAAGAAGGAGCGGCACTGCAGGCGATGTTCACCGAGAAGTTGGACGGTATAGCAGACCTGCTGGCACAAGTGGAACCCTTCGAGAAAGGCCGTATCGCGAAGATCCGTGAACGGCTGGAGGCTAACCTCGCCCAACTGAGTGCGGAGACCCAGGCGCAGACCGATCGCAACCGTCTGGAGCAGGAGATGATCTACTACCTCGAGAAACTCGATATCACCGAAGAGAAAGTGCGCCTCACGAACCACATCAAGTATTTCCGCGAGACCATGGACGGAGACGGAACAGGTGTAGGCAAGAAACTCGGGTTCATCGCCCAGGAGATGGGACGCGAGATCAATACGCTCGGCAGTAAATCGAACCAAAGCGAGATGCAGATCATCGTGGTCAAAATGAAAGATATACTCGAACAAATTAAGGAACAGGTACTGAACGTATTATGATTTATATATTTTGTGCGCCTTCGGGCAGTGGTAAATCGACGATGGTCAAGCATCTGCTGACCATGCATCCGGATCTGTTTGAACTGTCCGTGTCCTGTACGACGCGTGCTCCGCGCGGCGAAGAGGTGCATGGCCGGGAGTACTATTTTATTTCCGTGGAGGAGTTCCAGAAACGCATTGAGAACGATGATTTTATTGAGTTCGAGCAGGTGTATGACGGCCTCTATTACGGTACACTCAAGGAGGAGATCGACCGTATCGAAGCGGCAGGACGGCAAGTGCTGTTCGATGTTGATGTGAAAGGCGGACTGAACCTCAAGCGGATCTTGGGCGATAAGGCTACCTCGATCTTCATCTGCCCGCCGTCCATGGAGGAGTTACGCCGTCGATTGGAAGGGCGCGGTGACACGAGCCCCGAGATGATCGAGAAGCGGTTGGCGAAAGCAGAGTTCGAGATGAGTTTTCAGCCGCAGTTCGATAAGGTGGTGGTCAATGACGACCTGACGCATGCGTTCGAGCAGTTGGATGCGATCATAGAAGGTAGATGATAGATGATAGATTATAGATGATAGATGAACTTTAGCGAAGCTGTCACATATTTGTATAACGCGCGGCCGCCGTTTCATGAGGTAGGAGCGAGTGCATACAAACCCGGGTTGGAAAACACACTCCGACTGATGGCGCATGTGGGCAATCCCCACGAGCGGCTGAAGGCGATTCATGTGGCAGGTACGAACGGCAAGGGTTCGACGAGTCATCTGATCGCGGCGGCGTTACAGGCAGCAGGACTGAGGGTGGGTCTCTTCACCAGTCCGCATCTGGTGAGCTTGACCGAACGCATCCGTATCAACGGCCAACCGATACCCGAAGAGACGGTGGCGGCGTTCGTTACGGAGCACAAGGACTTCCTGGACGCACTGCAACCTTCGTTCTTTGAGACAATGACGGCGCTGGGTTTTTGGTATTTCGTGCAGCAGGGCGTGGATATCGCGGTGGTGGAAGTAGGGCTTGGCGGACGACTGGACAGCACCAATGTGCTGACGCCGGTGTTGAGCGTGATCACGAACATAGGATTGGATCATACGGAGTTTTTGGGCAACACGCTGACGCAGATCGCGAAGGAGAAGGCGGGTATCATCAAACCCGGTGTGCCGGTGGTGATCGGCGAGAGTCACCCGCAGACGATGAACGTGTTCTTGGCTAAAGCACAGGAATGCGGTTCGGAGATATATTTTGCTGACCAATGTGAGTACCTGCGCCGCACACGCCTGAAGGTAGCGCCCGAATGCGAGTTAAAAGGCAACTACCAGGAGCATAACGAGCAGACGGCGTTTGTAGCATTACGGGCGCTTAACATCGCCCATGCATGGGCGATAAAGGAAGGCATCGCCCACGTGTGTACGATGACGGGTCTGCGGGGACGATGGGAGATCCTGCGTAAACAACCGCTCGTGCTCTGCGACACAGGCCATAACAGTCACGGACTGCAGTACGTGGCGCGGCAACTGAAGGAGTTGGAGACCAACCACGTATGGTTGGTGTTTGGGATGGTGAACGACAAAGACACGGAGGTCGTGATGCGACTGATGCCTGCGGGCGAGCGCTATCATTATATATTTACACGCCCGAACACGCAACGCGCACGAACAGGCGAAGAGATGCTGGCGTTATGGAAGGATTCAGGAGTCAGGAGTCAGGAGTCAGGCATCGCCATCGAAGATCCGCAGCAAGCGATCGCATACGCGCTCAAACAGGCTGCACCGGAAGATGCGATTTTTATCGGAGGAAGCAATTACCTCGTAGCAGAAGCTATCACATATTTTGACAACAAAGGAGAATGCCGAAAATCCTAAGCAATAGAGTAGGCGTTAACAAACAATCATTATTACCCACACGAAAAAAATCTTTTTATTTACAGTCATTGCGTTAGGCGCATGTCTGAGTTCTTGTAAAGCTCCGTCGTCGATGTATTCGACCCGTACCGCTCGTACCCAAGAGATGCCGGTAGAGACTTGGAGTTCTTGGACCACAGCAGATCTGGAAGTATCGGATCAACGCGTAAAACTTACGGTTTCTGTTCCGCAGAACGACAACATGATGGTCACTGTAGATCAGT
>JAEEGL011236038.1_pt1 | contig 10955 bp, 9 predicted proteins | sample 9134231 | NCBI WGS metagenome assembly JAEEGL01 (sample SAMN16246548, study PRJNA631951) | gut metagenome | biome: gut microbiome; feature: rumen; material: fiber-attached | host: Bos | place: Iran: Karaj | collected 2018-10 | reverse complement strand
TTAAGTTGAAGGATAGCCTTTCCGACCATCCGTAGAGGTTCTGCCATTCATAGTTCTATAGATTGATAGTCCATCCTTGGGTGTCGTTCCCTTCCAGGATGCCGTTATAGCTTCCCGTTATGGCCCCGGTATCCCAGTCACGGACCGTAATGCTTATGGAAAGAGCCGCCGTCGAGACATATTTGTCAGGACTGGTCGAGCCCAGCCTTGAGACAGTAACGTTGTTGACGACATACGTCTTATTGGATTCCATGCCCTTTATCCCGATTGGGTAATAATACCTTATGCCGTTTACCTTTGTCTGGATAATCAGCTTTGTGACCCAGTCCTTGCCGGTGGCGTCGGATGCTTCAGCCGCGGGATTTGGGAATCCGTACATAAAGTACTTGTAGTCATCTTTTTCCGTCCAGGAAGCTCCTTTCGAAAGGCTGCCTGTACATTTGGCCGATGCCGGAAGGTATGCCCCGGGGTTGACGAGCTTTTCCAGGGCTGTCTCGCCCAGAGCCGTCGCGACATCTTTTTTCCTCCAGTAGTTGTCGTCCGAACCGGTGGAGTTGTCAATGCTTTTGTTGACGTTGTACAGGTAGGCACCTTCGAGAGTGAGCTTTCCCAAGGCGGAGGGGAGATCATTCTTGAACCCCTTGAATTCGACCCTTGAGACCTGTCTCCTGAGCATCAGTGAAGGATCTGTGGATGAATCCAGCCGTACATCACCGGTCACCGTCAGTTCTTTCATCGAGCTCATGGTAAACTTGTCAGTAGCGTTCTGTGCGAAGGACCATGAATGCGCGCTCCAGTTGTCATAGTCGCTTTTCTTCTTTATTCCGGCGACCATGTCCGACGGAGCATTTGCCACGAACACTACAGTCTTGGCCCCAAGGGATATCTTTATTGCATCTTTGCCGCTTATGGAGAATGTGGTAGCTCCGGGAGTATATCTGCGATATGTCTCGAGCTGTCCGTTTGCCGCTCCCAGTCCGCTGTCGTTGAAGAATACATATACGTCAAGAGTCTGCATCGTACTCTCTGCATTGGTTCCTGCGACAGAGGCCTTCGTCTCCATCCCTCCTATGCTGAAACTCAGCTCTGCTCCTTCCGGGGAAGGCCCCGGGATCTCTTTGTCACATGCGGCTGTCGCAAGTGCAGCTGCCGCAAAGATTACAGTAATAATTCTCATAAATGTTGTCTATCGTTAATAATCGTCTTGTCTGTTGAGTCCGTATCGTGCGATCAATGCGGATATTTCCGGGTCCAAGTTTCCTCGGCTTACAAACGACCTGTCGCTGGAACAGGCGTCCATATAGCATTGAACAGCCTCCTTGACCCGCCCGGTGCGGCTGTATATGATTGCAAGCATGTAATTGGTCTTGCCTGATCTGGGGAGTCTTTCAAGTATGTCGAGTGCGCTTGCATTGTAATCCAGGGCGCAGTAGGCTACGGCAGTATTGTAGTCTCCATACGGACGGAGAAGTGTGACGGCTTTCTTGTAATCCCGGTCCCGGATTGCCTGCAGCCCGTTCATGTAGGTGGTGTCCAGGACAGTGGTATGGACCGTGTCCTTGACCATTCCTATCCTGTGCAGATAAAAGTCGAACCTGACAGTCCTCAGACTTGGATACAACTGCTCCCTCAGATACCTGTACCATTTTTCGGCGCGGAAACTGTTTTCCCTTATGTCCGGATCCCGTATTTCTTTCAGACTCATGTATCGTCTCTTTCCCGAAAGGGAGATGGACGTGTCTGATGCCACGAGTCTGTCAAGCATCTCCCAGTTCTCAGGGGTGTTCCGGGAAATGAAACGTATGTCATTTGCCGCCTTGTCCTCTTTGTATATTCCTTCCAGGTCAATCACAAGGCCATCTTTCTGTCGGAGCGAGTCTTTGCATCTCTTTATGTATCTGTCAAAGAATCTTGAGACGGACTCTGACCTCTTCTTCGAAAGCACGGCATTGGAGGCATATGACCCTTCCGGCGAGCATGAAGCCGTCACTATTATGGAATCCAGCCCGAATGTCTTGTTGCTTATCAGGTTTGCGAGATTGCCCTGGATGCGGCTGATTTCTTCCACGTTGTCTTCAATCCCGGTGTCTATCTCCCAGCTCCCGCTCTTAAAATCTATATAGCAGGCGGTATTTGCCGCCACGTTCCTTTCCACGACCTTCGATATGTATTTCTCGCGGTTGTCGGCAAGGGTGCTGAGCGAGCTGATGTAGAACGTCAGGGGATCGCTCTCAGGCATGGTATAGAGTCTTGTTCCCTGATCGAAGATTTCTCCGGAAAGAGTAATCTCTACCTTCCTTAACCTTGGTCTGGTATTGATTGTCTGGACATATCTGTAGATGAACTCATCTCCGTCGCCGGTGATTACCGTGTCAAGCCTAAGTCCTTCCGTGATTATCGGTGCCTTTACGTATTTCCTGAACATCTTGTCCTTCCTGGCAATCCTCCTGTTGTTACGGTTGATTTTATGGCTGCTTGTGTAATGCTTTACGGCCTGTTTCTCCGTGACTCCGAACATTGAGGCAAAGGCTTCGTCGGAGACGTATGACGAATCGGTACGCAACCTGAAAACCTGGGGCAGGTTTCTTTTCAGGAATACCTCCAGCTGGCTTGTGTTTATGAACAATGTCGAATCAGTTATGATTGACTCCAGGAATTTCCGGTAGTGTTCATAACCCTTCAGCTGGGCTTTGCGATAGTCTTTGCCGGTAATGATGACCGGGTCCAGGGCCACCGTGTCTTCCATGATCCACATTTCGGGCCTGAAGCGCAGCTGCCATTTGCTGTCCTGCATCTCCGACGGCACTGTCACGTCGAAGCACAGGTCTACCTTTCCATGTCTTTCCGCAAGATTCCTGAATCGCGCAGTCACCTTCGCCGCCTTGATTACGTCGGTTGCGACCATCTCACCCGTCTCGTCATCCTTCACTGCCTTCATGATCAGCACTTCCTGTCCCTCCTCGCCAGTGATGGTAAGGGTATCCCTGGAAAGTTCATCTGCTACCAGCTCAGGCATCTCATTCTCGTCTGCTATGGAGATGAGAGCTTGAGACGATCCTTTCCGCAGGGATTCCAGCTTTCTCTGCATTGCGCATCCTGCCAATATTGCAACGGCGGATACAAAGATGACTGCGTGTTTCAGGTACTTCATCTTGCAAGGTCTCAGTTCATGGACGGGACAAGCTGGGTGTCCGCGTCAAGTATCACAATCTTGTTGGCAACCACTTCGTTTATCCTTTTCTCCTCGCCATCGGAGGCGACATAGGATCTGGCCCTGATTCTGCCTGTGACTTCGAGGGGCGTGCCTGATGCTATCTTTGACAGGCCTGATATGGACTTGCCTTCCCAGGCGACCACTGAAAACCATGTGGTGTCTATGACCGGAGTTCCGTCTTTGTCTTTGTAGGCATAGTTTGTCGCAATCGTGAAATTTGCTCCTGACTTGTTCATGGCGCTCACGTGACGGATGTTTCCGACAAGGCCTCTGATTTCGATTCTGTTGAACTGTTCCATTTTGTCTGTTTTAATGTTAAACGGGGTTTCCGAGCTCCGGCGATTTGTCCGGGCTTCTGGTTGCAAAGTAAAATCGAAAAACAATCGTTTCGACGGAAGTGCCTGAAAATCAGAAAAATTTAAATATGATTTTTAATATCGACAATTCAACCATCTCCAGATTTTTAATATTCAGGGGCTAGTGCAAACTAAAAACGGGACATTAAAATTCTTTTTATGCACATAAAAGATTATCCTTATCCGTACAATGCAAATCAAGATCATGCAATCTCTTTATGAATCATGTAAAAATGCTGTTTGAAGGCCTATGAATCTTTGATATACAGGCGATTACCTCTATATTTATGGAAAAGAAAGATATGATGAGAAAGATGAAAGTACTTTATCCTGTCGCCGAGGAACCTTCGGCTTGTCTCGAGTGCGGCGATCCTATTATCTATGGACGTTCAGACCGGAAATTCTGCTGCGAGAGATGCAAGAATAAATGGCATAACCGACAGAATGCAAGTTCTTATAACATACGCAGAAGGGTCCGTTCGGTGCTTGTCCGAAACTATAAGATACTCGAGGACCTGCTGGACAGGGACACTCCCGACCTGGACACTGCGGAACTTCTGGCCATGGGATTCAATCCTTCATATTTTACGAGCGTCAGGAAGATCCGCCGGCATTTCGAGTACCAGTGCTTTGACATAAGGTACTTCATGACTTCGCTGCGCGTGCGCGACATTTCCCGCTTGATGGATTACGGCAAGGTCCGGTGATTATCCGTTGCAAATGCTTATCTTTGCATTAAAGATTTGAAATGGATATGAGCGAGAACAACCCTTTGTTGAGGCCTTCGGACGCGCCGTTCGGGGCTCCGGAGTTTGACAAGATAAGCAAGGATGATTATATGCCGGCCTTCGAGGAGGCCATAAGGATGGCGAAGGAGGAGGTGGATGCTATTGCGTCCAATCCCGAGGCGCCCGATTTTGCCAACACGATCGAGGCCCTGGAGTATTCGGGGCAGGCTTTGTCGAGGGTTGAGGGGATATTCTTCAATCTTCTGGAGGCTGACGGAGACGAGAAGATGCAGCAGATTGCGGAGGAAGTTTCTCCGAAGCTTACCGAATACAGCCTGTATGTGTCCATGAACGGCCCTCTGTTCGAGAGGGTGAAGGCTGTCAAGGAGAATCCCGGCAGCCTGGATGCGACCCGCAGGAAACTGCTCGACGAGACTTACAGGTCTTTCGTGCGCAGCGGTGCCGGCCTGCCTGAAGAGAAGAGGGCGGAGTTCGGGAAGCTGATGGAGCAGCTGTCCTTGGAGGAGCTCCGTTTCAGCAACAACCTGCTTGCAGCTACCAATGCCTTCGAGATGGTGCTGACCGACGAAGCCGACCTTGACGGGCTTCCGGATTATGTCCGCGAGGCCGCTGCCGAGGCCGCCAGGGAGAAGGGCAGGGAAGGATGGCTGTTCAATCTCGAATTTCCGAGTTTCGGACCTTTCATGAAGTACAGCGCCCGCAGGGACCTGCGCGAGAAGATGTGGAAGGCCTACAATTCCAGGGCCCTGGGAGGGGATAATGACAATACGGCCCTTATCTCCGGCATCGTGGGGATGAGGATGAAGATGGCCAACATGCTGGGGTATGAGACTTATGCGGATTTCGCGCTGGAGCCTCGCATGGCCAAGACCCGCGGGACAGTGGAGGATTTCCTGCGCAAGCTGACGGACCCGGCCCTGCCTGTGGCGAGGAAGGAGATTTCCGAGCTTGAGGCCTATGCCCGCCAAAACGGCTTCGGGGACAGCCTGCAGCCATGGGATTTCAGCTACTGGGCCGAGAAACGGAAGAAAGAGTTATATGATATAGACGACCAGCTGCTGAAGCCGTATTTCCGTCTGGAGAAGTGCATAAATGCCGTTTTCGGCCTTGCTACAAGGCTCTACGGGATTACATTCGAGCAGCGCCACGACATCCCGGTCTATCATGAGGATGTCCGCGTATATGAGGTCAAGGACGAGAACGGGGACCATCTGGCCCTGTTCTACGCTGATTTCTTCCCTCGCGATACCAAGCGCGGGGGTGCATGGATGACCGAGTTCCGCGGCCAGTACATGCAGGGCGGCAAGGATTTCCGTCCGTTCATCAGCATTGTCACCAATTTCTCCAAGCCGGCTGCCGGGAAGCCGTCTCTGCTTACCCACGGGGAACTGGAGACCTTCCTTCATGAGTTCGGCCACTCCCTGCACGGGATGTTGTCAAGGGGGACTTATCCTTCGATGTGCGGTACCAACGTGGCCCGCGACTTCGTGGAGCTGCCGTCCCAGATAATGGAGAACTGGGCCTATGAGCCGGAGTATCTGGATACGTTCGCCCGCCATTACGAGACAGGGGAGACCCTTCCTGCAGAGTATATCAAGAAGATCATGGCCGCGAAAAATTATCTTTCGGCCTACTACCATATCCGCCAGCTTCAGTTCGGCATCATAGACATGGCATGGCATACTCTTACAGCCGTCCCTGAAGAGGGCGTGGAGGCATTCGAGAAGCGTGTGCTGGGGCCTTTTGCTACCCTTCCTGCGATAGAGGGGACTGCCGTCTGTCCGTCTTTCAGCCATATATTCTCCGGCGGATACAGCGCGGGATACTACAGCTACAAATGGGCCGAAGTCCTCGAGGCCGACGCTTTCTCCATGTTCAGCGAAAACGGCATCTTTGACCGAAGAACCGCCGCATCTTTCCGCAGCAACATACTGGAGAAGGGTTCGTCTGAGGAAGAATCCGTACTATACAAAAACTTCCGGGGCCATGATCCGGCTCCGGAAGCTCTATTGAGAAAACTCGGTATTATCTAAGCGTTTTTCCTGACTTTCTCGGGATCCTTGAAAAGGATTGCGAAGAGGATTCCGACCACGAGGGCGTAGCCTGCGAATATGTACCAGGCCTGCGACCAGTTGGCCGGGGTGTTGAACACGTCGCATGACTCCACGACTGCGCCGGCGGCGAGGGTGCCGATTGTCGCTCCGAGACCGTTGGTCATGAGCATGAATACGCCCTGGGCGCTTGAGCGGATCTTGGCCTCAGCATTCTGCTCGACATAGAGCGAGCCGGAAATGTTGAAGAAGTCGAAAGCGACTCCATAGACGATGCAGCTGACGATGAACAGGATCACTCCCGGCATGTCCGGATTGCCGGCTCCGAAGAATCCGAAGCGGAAAACCCACGCGAACATTGCGATGAGCATCACTTTCTTGATTCCGAATCTCTTCATGAAGAATGGAATGAGCAGGATGCAGAGGGTCTCAGATGCCTGCGAGATAGCAAGGAGGGCATTTGAGTTCTTGACTGCGAATGTGCCCGGATGCGTGCTGGCGAATGAGCCCAGGAAGGTGTTGGCATATCCGTTGGTGATCTGGAGGGAAGCTCCGAGAAGCATCGAGAATATGAAGAATATCGCGAACTGGCGGTCTTTGAACAGGGTGAATGCCTGGAGTCCGAAGGCCTCGGAGATCGAGCCGCCTTTACCCTTGTTCGTAGGACACTGCGGCATTGTCAGAGCATAGCCGCAGAGGACGAGTGAGAGAAGTCCGGAAGCGATGAGCTGGGTATATGAGTCCTGCATCGATACGCCTCCGATGGTGATGAAGTTGGTGGCGAGCATGCTGCAGATGAAGCCGACCGTTCCGAATACCCTGATCGGCGGATAGTCTTTCACCGGGTCCTTGCCTACGAGTGCGAGCGCGTTGTATGCTACAGAATTTGCTATGGCGATGGTAGGCATGAAGAAAGCTACGCTTATGCTGTAGAGCAGGAAGAGCGGGGCGAATTCAACGCCGGCGACTGCGCGCTGGCAATAGACTCCGGCTGCAACCATGAACAGACCTGCCAGCCCATGGCAGAGGGAGAGTACTTTCTGCGCCTGGATCTTCCGGTCCGCAAGAATGCCCATGAGTGTAGGCATGAAGATCGAAACGATGCCCTGCATGGCAAAGAACCATTTGATCTGCGCTCCGAGACCGATGTTTCCGAGATATCTGCCGAGAGACGTGAGATATGCGCCCCAGACGGCGAACTCCAGGAAGTTCAGTACAATCAGGCGGAAGGTAATGTTGTTATTCTTCATAATTGTATTTCTGTTGGTTTGATTTAATGTTATATGTGACAAATTTAAGCAAAATGGATAAATTATTGCTATCTTTGAGGGTTAAATTTGTATAGCTGATGAAATTTCAAAAGATAGCCAACGATCCGGGATCATCCGCAAGATGCGGCGTGATCACCACCGATCATGGCCAGATAGAGACCCCGATCTTCATGCCTGTGGGCACTGTCGGATCGGTGAAGGGAGTGTATCACAGAGATCTCAAGGAGGACATCGGAGCGCAGATAATTCTCGGTAATACATACCATCTCTACCTCCGCCCGGGCCTTGACATACTCAAGAGCGCCGGAGGTCTCCATAAGTTCATCGGCTGGGACCGCCCGATACTGACCGACAGCGGCGGTTTCCAGGTATTCTCCCTTACCGGAATCCGAAAGCTCACCCCGGAAGGATGCACGTTCTCTTCCCATATCGACGGCTCCAGACATACATTCACTCCGGAGAACAATGTCGATACCCAGAGAATCATCGGAGCCGACATCATGATGGCTCTCGACGAATGCTGCCCGGGCGATGCGGATTTCCGCTATGCCGAGAGGTCGCTGGAACTTACCCAGAACTGGCTCGAACGCTATCTGAAACGCTTCGACGAGACTGAGCCTCTGTATGGCTACAGCCAGACTGTCTTCCCTATAATCCAGGGCTGCGTATATCCGGAGCTTCGCAAGAGGGCCATCGACCACGCCGTGAAGTTCGACAGGGAGGGCTATGCCATCGGCGGACTTGCAGTGGGAGAACCTACGGAGAAGATGTACGAGATGCTGGAGCTGGTCTGCCCGATGCTGCCTGACGACAGGCCTCGTTATCTCATGGGCGTCGGCACTCCTGCAAACATTCTCGAAGGAATCGCCAGGGGAGTGGACATGTTCGACTGCGTGATGCCTACCCGCAACGGCCGCAACGGCATGCTTTTCACATGGAACGGCATCATGAACATGCGCAACAAGAAGTGGGAAGATGACTTCTCGCCGCTGGATCCGTCCGGAGCGTCGTTCGTGGACCATCATTACACGAAGGCTTATCTGAGACATCTGTTCATAGCAGGGGAGATGTTTGCTGCGATGATCGCCAGCGAGCATAATCTCGCTTTCTATCTGGATCTCGTCAGGGTGGCGCGGCAGCATATTCTCGCAGGGGATTTCGCTGCGTGGAAGGAAGTGACGGTCAAGAAGTTAATGACAAGATTGTAAAGTATGGACCTCGCACCAAAGAAAATAGACTGGTATATTTTCAAGAGATTCATGGGCACGTTCATCGTGGCCCTTGTGCTGATTATCGGTATCGTCATAATCTTCGACATCAGCGAGAAGATTGATGATTTCGTATCCAAGAAGGCTCCTCTGGACGCCATCGTGTTTGATTATTATCTCAACTTCATACCGTATTTCGTCAACATGTTCAGCCCGCTGTTCGTGTTCATCACCGTGATTTTCTTCACGTCCAGGATGGCGGCGAACTCGGAGATAATCGCGATTCTTTCATGCGGCATCAGTTTCCACAGGATGATGAGGCCGTATATCGCGGGAGCGTTCCTGATTGCGGCTCTTTCGCTGGCCCTCAACCTCTGGATCATCCCGCGGGCGAACCATGACCGCCTGATCTTTGAGGAGAAGTATATCAAGAAGCGTAATTCCGCTGCCGGTTCAAATGTGCACTATCAGATCTCTCCGGGAGAATTCGTATACATGGAATCTTTCAGCAAGTGGAACAACACCGGCTACAAGTTTACTCTGGAGAAGATTGAGGACAACCAGCTTGTCTCCAAGCTTTCCGCCGAAACGGCTGCATGGGACAGCACAGCCGGATGCTGGAGACTCAAGAAATACTTTATCAGGGACTATGAAAACGGTGTCCTGAAGGACAAGGTCCGTACCGGTCTGCAGGTCGATACTGTGATCAACCTGAACGTGTCGGACTTCTATCGCAACGAGAAGACCGTCGAGGAACTTCCTGCGAAGGCACTTTCCGAACTTATCGCTACACAGAAGATGAGGGGTGACGCCAATGTGCAGTTCTCCCTCGTCGAAGAGCATACCAGACTTGCATTGCCGTTCTCGGCTTTCATCCTGACCATAATGGGGGTTGCCCTGTCCTCAAAGAAGAAGAGGGGAGGCATAGGATGGAACCTTGCCATCGGCATCGGCCTGAGTTTCTCGTATATTCTGTTCCTGCGCTTCAGCCAGATGTTCGTCTATACTGGAACTTTGCCTCCTGGCATAGCCCTGTGGCTGCCTAACGTGCTATACACATTTATAGCCGCATTCCTCTACAAAATCGCTCCTAAATAATGAAAGTAAAGATTGTAAACAAATCGCGTTTTGCGTGCCCGGCTTATGCTACGGGCCTTTCTGCGGGCATGGACCTGCGTGCTGACATCGATGCTCCTGTCGTCCTGGGCTCCCTTGAGAGGGCCATGGTCCCTACAGGTCTTTATATCGCCCTGCCTGCCGGATTCGAGGCTCAGGTAAGACCGCGCAGCGGACTCGCAGCCAAGAAAGGAATCACCGTGCTCAATTCGCCTGGTACGGTGGATGCGGATTACAGGGGCGAGATCAGGGTAATCCTCGTCAATCTTTCCAAGGAGGATTTCGTCATAGAGCCGGGCGAGAGAATTGCCCAGATGGTGATTGCCAGACATGAGCAGATAGAATGGGATGAGGTGGAAGTCCTCGACGAGACTGAACGTGGAGCCGGCGGATTCGGAAGTACCGGAGTAAAATAATCATGGAAGAACTTTACAAAAAATATCTTTCGTGCGGCGGAGTCGTCACGACTGACAGCCGTGCAATCAAGGGCGGAGAAATGTTCTTTGCCCTCAAGGGTGAGAATTTCGACGGTAATGCGTATGCGCTCAAGGCTCTTGAGAGCGGGGCTTCGTTTGCCGTCGTGAACGATGGCTCCGAGGCTGCGTCTTCGGGTGATCCTCGTGTGATAGTAGTCCCTGACACTCTCGTCGCCCTCCAGGGGCTTGCCCGCTGGCACAGGGAGCATACGATGGTTGACGGCAAGCGACTGACCGTCGTCGGTCTTACCGGTACCAACGGAAAGACTACCACGAAGGAGCTTATCCGCAGTGTGCTCTCGAAGAAATATGTGGTGACTGCTACGGAAGGCAATCTCAACAATGATATTGGCGTGCCGCTGTCGCTGCTCAAGATTAAGCCGGAGACTCAGATTGCCGTGATCGAGATGGGCGCGAACCATCCGGACGACATAGCCCACCTGGTCGCTGTAAGCGAGCCTGACTATGGTCTCATCACCAATGTCGGCAAGGCCCATCTGCTTGGCTTCGGCAG
>JAEEGL014361253.1_pt1 | contig 10956 bp, 7 predicted proteins | sample 9134231 | NCBI WGS metagenome assembly JAEEGL01 (sample SAMN16246548, study PRJNA631951) | gut metagenome | biome: gut microbiome; feature: rumen; material: fiber-attached | host: Bos | place: Iran: Karaj | collected 2018-10 | reverse complement strand
CCGCCGCCACCTACACCGATTACCTTAATGCTTGCAACATTAGATTCGTCCATTGAATAGCTGTGCTTGCTCTCAGACATCCTTCTGTTCCTCCATACGTATAGACTTTGTAATTACAACTAAAAAATATTTCTTGATTAAAAATATAATTAACCATTCAAAATTTTAACCCAAAGAAGAATTTCAATCAATACGAACAGCGAGAATTACTGTCCGAATGTAAAGAAACTTTCATAATTAATATAACATTAAATGGCTGAAAACAAGCAACTTTATTATATTTCCTCAGTATTCCCTGAAAATAGGGTCATCATCGGTCATATCAAGAACTCCGTCGACACTTACCTTGTCGAGTCTGTCGGAATTAAACAGGTACAAAAGCCATGCCATATCGTCACTTATCGAGTCCAGACTGTCGAGTTTTATCTGGATCAGGTTGCCCGAAGGCGAGTAGATCGTCAGGAAAATATAGCCGCTCGGGAGAATTCTTACCTCCGAAGTGTTCTCAAACATCGAGTAATCGCCACCAACGCTGGCATTATCAGCTGCGAGCATGGCTCCGAGAATGATGATTGACTTCTTGTAGTCGTTCATGTTGGAGATCTTTATGTGTTTGCCCATTTCCGCAGATGTTATGTTGAGGCCGCAGATAACGGGCTGTACCGTTTTATTTGAATCAAACGAGGAGAGCTCTAAAACTATGCCGTCTCTGTCCAGCGCCGCATATCCGTCAGGAGTCCTGACATAGCAGACCTTGCTCCTCTCCTTGATCTTTATCTCAACTGTCGAAGGGAGCTTAATGGTGATCCTGATGTCTTCGATATAAGGGTTTTCCTTCTTGATGCGTGCTTCTGTCTTACCATAGTCGAGTCTGATGATATCGAAGATATTTCCGCTGACGCCGCTCATGAGATGCGCATCGTACTCAAGGCCCACTTCCTGCAGGATCTCCTGCTCTGTAAGGACGACATTGCCTTCAATGTGAGTCTGTCTGACGCGGAATGCAGGCAGGAACATGACGAGAATGACCATGACGACAGCAACAACGGCAAGGCCAATGATAACCAGGCTCTTGGTATTAAGAGGGATCATGTCGCGAAGAGATACCTGCGGTTCCGGTTCAGGCCTGCGGCTGATCTTCGCCTTGTTTACAGGAGGCCTTGTAGGCCTTTCCTCACGGGCTTTGGCGCGTTCCTCATGTGTCTCTTTACCGTCTTTTTTCTCTTTATCTTCAGGCTTGTCATCTTCAGCAGATTCAGACTCTTCCCCGTCTTCCTCTTCCTTATCCTCATTTTCTTCCTTCTTACCGGAATCTTTTACTTTGCCGTCGGATTTATCCTTATCTTCGCGGGATTTATCTGAGCCGGAATCAGATTCACTCTTCTTATCTTCTTCGGGTTCATCCTGATCTTCAGTTTCTTTTTGGGAGTTATCAGCCTGTCTCTCAACGAACATGCTCTCTTTGACAGCATTATCAGAAGGCTTCTTCCTGTCAGCCTTTTTCTTACCGGACTTCTCCGGTGTTTTGGCGGCATCATCCGGAGCCTTGTCATCTGCTCCGCTGTCCTCACCGAATAATCTGTCTAACTCGTTATCATCCATGGCTACTATTGTATCAGTTTTGGTTCAATCTTGGAGAGCAGCCTTGATTGCTTCGGTTATCCTCTTGCCCGTATCCCTGACAGCAAGACTCTCGCTCGCTCTTCTTATCTCTTCCTGTCTCGCCGGGTCATTTAAGAGGTCTGTCAGGATCCCCTCGAGCTTACCCGCCTTAACGTCATCGTCACTTACAACGATACCGGCGCCTTTTTCCGCAAGAGAATTCGCATTATAAGTCTGATGATCGTGAGCAGCATACGGATAAGGGACCATGATGGCGCATGCACCCGTTGCGGTGATCTCGGCACATGTTACTGCGCCTGCGCGAAGGATAGAGCAATCAGCCGCAGACATATAAAGATCAGGCCTGTCGACATATTCTCTTATCTCAAGATTAGGTATCTCGCGGATATCCGGAGTGATCTCAACCGAGTTGTGTTTTCCTACTGAGAGGAAAAAGTGAATATCCCTGTATTCAGGCTTCTTTGCAATATCGAAAACAAAATTCGTAAGTGTCGCAGCACCCAGCGAACCGCCCATGATGAACACCAGTTTCTGATCAGGAGCTATTCCCAGTTCTGCCCTGGAATTCTCCTTCGTCCTGCCGAACATCATCTCTCTTACGGGATTGCCGGTATATACAACTTTTTTAGCCTTGGGGAATATAGCTTCCTGGTTCGGGAATCCCGTCATTACGAGTGCTCCGCGGGATAAGAACTTATTGGCTCTTCCCGGGAAAGCGTTTGCTTCGTGGATCATTACGGGGACACCGAGTTTTCGCGCCGCGGACAGGAGCGGGCCACTGACATATCCGCCGGTGCTGATGACGCACTCGGGTTTAAAATCACTAATGAGCTTTATACACTGCTTCTTACCGCGCTCTAATGCACCGAATGCCTTAGCCATCCTTAGCGAAGGCTTTGACGGCATCGGGAGAGCCTCAACATCAATGAATTCATAACCTGCTTTGGGAACGAGTTCGCCTTCAAGGCCGATCTTCCTGCCCGTGAATACGATCCTGCAAGTATCACCGTTTGCTTTGGCATCTGCCTCGAGAAGGCCTGCGATCGCAAGAGCCGGGTTAATATGGCCCGACGTGCCTCCGCCGGTGATCATATAACGTCTTTCCATCAGATCAGGCTCCTGTCTTTACAGCTTTTACCTTTGCTCTGGCAGCGAGCTTCTCTTTCTTAGTAGAAGGACGGAGCGTTCCGCTTCTGGATACGGACATAATGAATCCGTAAGCAATAAGAAGTGAGATCTGCGCCGTTCCGCCGTAACTTACGAACGGGAGCGTAACGCCTGTTGAAGGAATGATCTGGAGCTCAACCGAGAAGTTCATCAGGACTTCGACGAATATCAGCGCTGTACATCCCGTGGCGATAGTTCTTGAGAACACATCTTTGGCCCGCCAGCATACCCTCAGGCACATAAGGAACATCACCAGATACATCAGCATTAGGAGCACTCCTCCGACAAAGCCTGTCTCCTCCACATAGATCGAGAAGATGTAGTCGTTCTGAGCCTCTGATACATAGTTATATTTTGATCGGGAGTTACCGAGACCAACACCCCACATTCCGCCTGAACCGAGCGCATTGTGAGCGTTATCTACCTGACGGGTATCGTCCTTTGTGAGCGTGCTCTCCTCCTCTTCTTCCTCTTCGTCGGCATTGAAGATCTGGATACGCTTGAAAACGTGTGCGTAGTTCTTCATGATCCTGTCACGGCTGGATGCGGGCATAAGAGCCAGTACCATTGCGCCGGCAGCACCGCCAACCAACAGCAATGTGAGTCCGCCGATAACCCACGATTTGAGCGGGATCTCAGAAACCAGAGCGCACATGAAGATTACCGCGCCGATAATGATAAAGCACGAAACGTGCGGCTGCATTACGATTACAACGTCGACAACAATAGCGAGCGTGACAGGGATAATGAAATCGACTGAAATATGCTTAATGATCCTCATCAGATGGGATTTGGGTTCCCTCATCTTGCCTTCAGCCTTGAGTTTTGCAACCATGGCGCGGTATCCCGCAAATGCAACTATCAGGGCAACCTTGATAATCTCCGAACTCTGGAGCTGGATAGGTCCGATGTTGATCCAGCGGCTCGCACCATGCTCACGTCCTACGCCTAACGCAAGCGTTGCAACCGCTAATCCAAAACTCAAAACATATGATGACACAGCGATCCATTTCTGGGCAAAGAAATCGACCGGAATAAACGATACGATGAACATCAGAACAAGTCCGACCAGTGTGAATCGGATCTGTCTTGTAAGGAACCAGGATGAATCCTGAAACTGTCCGTACGCATCCGGAGCGGAAACAGAGTAAAGGATTACAAGACCGAATACGATCATGACAAATATCATCAGGATCATCGGAATATCCGCTGATCTTACAGCCTTCTCGATCGCAGCGGCATTGATATTCAGATCACGTGCCGGCTTGGGCGGTTCGATGAGGCTGTCGATATCAGTAACGACGGCCTTCTTCTGCTCGGGTGAATCAGTCTTTGCATTCACCTTCTTATCCGGAATGATATGTCTGGTCTTATCAGGCATTTATCACGCGTTTCCCTTCTCGATAAAATCCTTTGCAACCTTCTCAAATCCGAAGCTGTGCGATGCCTTGAAGAGCATTGCATCTCCGTCTCTGACAAAACTTGCGAGATGTCTTGCGACATCCTCCGTGTCCTTACATTTTACTATTTCGAGATTCATATCAACCATATGGGCGCCCCTGATAAAATCGTCGGCATTCTCACCTGTGATAAAGACTCTGTCGAAGTCATAACCGGCACATGCCTTACCCGTGAGTTCATGAAGTCCCGGAGCCTGTTTGCCGAGTTCGAGCATGCCGCCCAGTGCGAGAACCTTACGGTGTCCCTTTGCCTTGCGCGAGAAATTGAGGAAAGCGTTTTCCATTGACTCGGGCGAAGCATTATATGCATCATTCATGATGAGATATTTCTTTGTCTCTGTGATGGCGCCTCTGCCGTCCATCGCACTCTTGTTGCAGATCGCATCTGCGATCTTCTTCTGCATTTCGGGTGTCTTCGTGATACCGGTCATGTAGGCGCAGAAGACTGCAAACAGTGCATTTCTGATATAGCTCTCGCCATACATCTTGATATCAAGAGGCAAAGAGAATTCAGATCTTACTCCCATTCTGTTAAGGCTTACACCGAATGACATTCCTGTCTCGGTCTCTTTGACACCCGTAGCTGATACAACCAGCGGACAAGGCAGATCATCGTCATCTCTTACCTGGATACCGGCAATGAAATTGTTGATCGGAAGTTCCTTAACGCATGTATCGAAGAGCTTTCTGTCATCGCTGTTTACCGCAACGATACCGCCGTCAGTAAGGCCTTCGCAGATCTCCATCTTTGCCTTCATGATGTTGTCTTTTGTCTCGAGTATCTCAATGTGTGAGTATCCGATATTCGTGATTATCGCTATGTCCGGACGTGCAATATTCGTAAGATATGAGATCTGTCCCAGACCTCTCATTCCCATCTCGAGAACGAGAACTTCCGTATCTTCCGGAGCCGAGAGGATCGTCTTGCTCATGCCGATCTCATTATTATTATTACGTTCAGTTGAATGAACCCTGAGGCCGGTCTTAAGCACCTCATCGATCATGGTCCTTGTTGATGTCTTTCCGACAGATCCGGTTACTGCAATAACCTTGCAGCCGAGTTTAAATCTGTAATGATTTGCGAGAAGTCCCAGTGCCTTGACAGTGTTCTCAACGATGATGGCGATAGCGCCCTGCGGAACGGCACTCTCATCATTTGTAACAAGGGCGCACGCACCGAGTTCCATTGCCTTTCCCAGAAATTTATTTGCATCAAAATTCTCACCGGGAAGCGCGAAAAACAGTTCACCCGCCTTAAGAGTTCTCGTATCCGTCGAGATACCGTTAACTTCTATCAGTGTAGCGAAAACGATCTCGTCTTTCTTCGAGATCAGCTTGCCGCCTACAGCTTTCTTCACTTCCTCAAGTGTAAACATCATATTCTTTCCCGCTCTTCTACTGCTTCTCTGGCATGCTCGCAGTCATCAAAATGTATTGTCTCATCCGCAAAGATCTGATAGTCTTCATGACCCTTGCCGGCTATAAGCACAGTATCGCCTTCTTTTGCCATGTTGACGGAGAGTCTGATGGCTTTGCTCCTGTCGGATTCCACCTCATATTTTCCGTCTGTCTTTGAAATACCCGTAATGATATCGGCGATGATCGCATCAGGTTCCTCATTACGCGGATTATCAGAAGTTATTATCGTGTAGTCAGAGAGATTGCCTGATACTTCTCCCATCTCAAAACGTCTTGTTCTCGCACGGTTGCCGCCGCATCCGAACACCGTGATTATCCTGCCTTCGGTATACTCCTTAAGAGTCTTGAGAACGCTTTCTAATGCAGCAGCATTATGAGCATAATCGACGAGAATGTTCACACCAAAGTTATTCTCTATGGGCTGCATTCTTCCGGGTACGCTGATATTACCGAGCGCAGTCTTAACGGCATTAATGTCAATGCCTTCCCTGTATGCGGTAACGATCGCACAGAGCGCATTATAGACATTGAACTTGCCGGGAAGAGCAACAAATATATCACCCTTGTAGTATTCAGAATCAAGTTCGAAAACCGTTCCCGTAACATGACCTCTTCTCTCAGGTCTTAGGTTCTTTGCAGTGAAATCAGCATCTCCGTCGATACCGTATGTGATGAGTTCAACCTTGCCTTCGCAATAGCTGACAACCCTGTCTGCAACTGCGCAGTCAACGTTAAGAATTCCGGTGTCACAGCAGTCGAAGATCGTAAGTTTGCAGGAGATGTAATCTTCCATGTCAGGATGCTCGTTGGGAGCAATGTGGTCTTCATACAGATTCGTAAAAGCTGCGGTTCTGTATCTGATGCCTCTTACCCTGTCGAGCTTTAATCCCTGTGAGGAAACTTCCATTACAAGAGAATCAGACTTCTTATCGACAAGAGCACCCATCATCTTATAGAGGTCTGCGGATTCGGGTGTGGTGTGTGCTGCATGAATCCTCTCTCCGCCGATGATGTTGCATACTGTTCCGATAAGTCCCGTCTCTCGTCCTGCCGTCATGAGGATCTCACGCAGCATAAAAGCCGTAGTGGTCTTGCCTTTCGTTCCGGTAATACCGAATACGGCCAGTTTATTCTCAGGATGGTCATAGAAGTTTGCACATATGTCAGACAAATGCTTATGGGTATCTTCGATCTCGATAACACTGAGCCCGTATCGATTGCCCAGTTTAACAAATTCATCAACGCTCTTATCTTCACGAGCTGAATCGATAACTATCGCAGCAGCTCCCTGTTCAGCCGCCTTACCTGCGAAAGCATGACCGTCAACCGTAAAGCCCTTTACACAAACAAAGAGCGAACCTGCCGTAACCTTACGGGAATCAAATTCAACAGAAGTGATCTCCTTATCAGGATCACCGGAAATTAGCTTATGATCAATGTCTTTCAAAACACTTCGAAGCTGCATCTTTTACTTCCTTTTTTTGTGCCGTCCGGCTTATGGTTTTCGGGCTGTTCTATATATTAAAACAAAAAGAAGAAACTCTTATGTGGCAAAAAGAATGAAATTCTTACAAAGGCCTGTGCTATGTTTGTGCGTCAGACTATTAATCATCATCGTCGTCGTTATTCGGCGGCAATGCATCAACTCTTCCGTCTTCATTTGAGGTCGTATTGTTCTGCGGAGGCTGTGTGGGCTGAGCAGGCTCAGAACTTGCCGTTCTCGAGAGCTTAACGTAGATGATGTCTCCCGCATAGACAGTCGAACCCGCAGCAACGCTCTGCTCATAGCATGCACCGTCAATATCACTCTCACTGTCGATCTTGCAGTTAAGGTTGAGCTTAAGACATGCCTCGATGCACTCGATAGCCGACATTCCGTTCATGTTTGGAACTCTGGTCGTGAGCCAGTCATCCTTCGACACACCGTATGGATACATAACTATGATACCCGTCTTATAGAGCTTTTGTGTATAGTCAGGATGTGTCGTCTCGATAATTGTCTCTGATGTCATATCCATGGTGCCGTAAAGTGTTGATACGCCGTGGATGGAGAGCTTTGATGCTGCCTGTGACGCAGGAAGTCCTTCAACCTCCTGAACCCAGTATTGTTTCAGCAGTTCATCGTATTCTTCGGAAGTAAAGCGTCTTTCAACACCCATGTATGTGAGCGTTCCTTCAACGATCTTGGCAGCAGTTGAAGCTGCGGAAGATGAACCTACCGCATGATCTCTCGGCTTGTTGATTACTACGAGAACAGCGATCTTCGGATCGTAAGAAGGAGCGTAGCATGAGAATGAGAGAACGTGTGCACCCTTGAGTTCACCTACGTCGATCGTGGATGTTGACGTCTTACCGGCAACGGAATAACCTGCAACCTTACCCGCAGAACCTGTACCGTCGGATACAACGCCTTCCATCAGGGTCCTTACTCTCTTGCATGTGTTCTCGGAGAACACCGTACGTACAACCTCAGGTTCGATCTCATCCACGATGTTGCCTTCAGGGTCAGTAATGTATTTAACGATATGCGGAACCATCAGGTCACCACCATTGATGATGGCACAGTATGAAGTGATCAGCTGGATAGGTGTAACCGTCGAAGACTCACCGTATGACAGAACCGACATATCGACTACGGTAGGATTCTTATGGAAGATTCCTTTACCTTCTGCAGGAAGATCGATACCTGTCTTATCGTAGAAGCCGAGCATTCGGACATATGAATAATACTTCGTAATACCTATCTTTTGAGCGAGCTGTGTAAATACAGGGTTACATGAATTCTCGAATGCCTTCTCGAGCGTTTCCACGCCGTGGTTGTAACCGTTTGATTTCTGCATCCAGCAGGAGATCGTATGCTCTGACGAGAGTCTTATAGGATCATCGCTGAAGGTGTCATCTTCACTTGCAAGATTCTCCTCAAAGGCCATGCATGTTGTAAGAGCCTTAAATGTTGAACCCGGCTCGTATGTGTCTGAAACGCATCTGTTACGCCATGCATTTGCCATAACGTACTGGACCCTGTCTTCAGCGCTCATGTATTCCCATGCATCCTCACCGGTTCCGTACGGTTTTGCATAAGGATCGTTACAGTCGTAATTGGGGATCGATACCATTGCATATACAGCACCGGTATAAGGATTCATGACGATAGCGCAGACACCGTCGATAGGATCGTACTTTATGTACGCTTCTTTCGCTGCTTCCTCTGCGATTCTCTGAATACTGATATCGATGTTGGTAACGATATTGTTGCCGTCAGATACAGGGATAGTCGTTGCATCAGAATAAGGAAGAACACCGCCTGTGATTTCATCCGTCTCTGAATATCTGTATCCGTCATCACCTGACAGAACGCTGTTGTAATAAGCCTCAAGTCCGTACAGACCGTTGAGACTGATACCGTCATTTTTGGCAAATCCTACAACCTGTGAAGCAAGAGTTCCGTAGTTATAGTATCTCTGGGGTACGGCTACGAAACCAAAACCCTTGATCTTATTATCCTTGAGATACTGGTCTAATTCCTTCTTGGTCTCTTCAGGTACGTTCCTGATGATATCGCATCCTTCAACGTTGTTTCTGGGATCATCTTTATCCGTTGCATCAACAGGAATTATCTTATCGAGTTTATCGTATTCGATGCCGAGAATGGAAGCAACGCCTTGCATGATCTGCTCTCTGGTCATCATTGCTGATGTAACCATCTTCGGAGAACAGATAACTGTGTAGTCGTATGTGTTGGAAGCGAGAGGAACCATGTTGGAATCGTAGATCATTCCTCTCTTAGCTGCATAAGTCATAAGAGTCCACTGCTCGTCAGCAGCGGCTCTCGCATACTTGTCATAATCGGTTACGGTTGTCTTATAAAGACTGTATGCGCAATAACCGAGATAACCGACTACTGCGACTGCAACCATGGCTATCCATACTTTAGCCCAGAAGGAAGATTTGACCCTTGGCTGCTTTTTAGGCTTGGACTCAATAACAGGCTGTTCAGCCTTCGGCTGCTCAGCTTGCTTCTTCTTTACCGGTCTGTCTTCCGGGATTATCTTAACCGGTTTCTCTTCAGGTATTATGCTGCGGCTCTTTTCAGGGCCCTTGTCATTACTTATCGGGGTGTGCCGCATAGTAATCAGCCAATGCATCCTTGGAATCCTTGTATGCCTCGTCATTGATTCCGTCGATGTTGTAGTTCTTATTCGTCTGTAATGAATCCGTATTCGGGATCGGGAGATCGATTACCTGATTCTGGTTAGGATCCTGCATTCCGAGCGCAATGGCCTGGGCACGGATAACATCCATGTCAGTAACGCCGTTAGCATTCTCTTCAGCGTTTACGATCTCTCTTTTTGCAGTATTGATCTGGTCCTTGAGATTCGAATTATCTCTTGCGAGCTCGGAGATCTCTGTCTGAGGATACAGGAGAAGCATTACGAAGAATCCCATGAGGATTACGAGACCGATAGAGAGAATGGTCTCGAAGAGCTTCCTTCTGGTAAGTCTTCTCGTCTTCTTCTTTTGTTCGCGCTTAGCGTTGGCATCCTCGTGTTCCATAGCGTATTGTACGGTCCTCTCATGAACATCTTCGTAGGTAAAATAATCTTCTGCGTGATCTTCTATAGTGAGAGGTTCTTCTTCGATTATGAGTGTCTCATCGGGGATGACTTCATTATCTTTGAGGATAAGATTTGTCTTACCTGCAGACAGCACCTCGCGGAGAGTCTCGTCCTCCGCTCCGATGTCAAAGCTATTCGCTTTTCTTCTTGATGCAACTGCCATTTAATCTGTCCTCTTTATGTTACTTAGTTGTACTGTTCGTTATCGTTTCTCTCGAAAACCCTGAGTTTTGAACTTCTGGATCTCGGATTGATCTCTATCTCTTCTTCCGTAGGTTCGATAGGTTTCTTTGTAATTACCGTTCCGAGTGACTTCTTGCCGCAAACGCATACAGGGAAATCTCTTGGACAGGTACAGGGGCTTTCTGCCTTTCTGAATGCTTCCTTTACGATCCTGTCTTCCAGTGAATGGAACGAGATAACGCAGAACCTTCCGCCCGGTTTAAGTTTCCTGATACCGTCTTCGAGCAATGACTCAAGTCCGGAGAGCTCGTGGTTAACTTCAATTCTTATTGCCTGGAAACATCTCTTTGCAGGATGCTGGTCCTCGCCTCTTCCGTGACCCGGCATATATTCCTTGATTGCATTTGCGAGTTCCGTTGTTCTGTAGAAAGGCTTTGTCTTTCTTCTCTCGACGATACCGTCTGCGATTCTGCCTGCGTGATGCTCTT
>JAEEGL013861482.1_pt1 | contig 10956 bp, 7 predicted proteins | sample 9134231 | NCBI WGS metagenome assembly JAEEGL01 (sample SAMN16246548, study PRJNA631951) | gut metagenome | biome: gut microbiome; feature: rumen; material: fiber-attached | host: Bos | place: Iran: Karaj | collected 2018-10 | reverse complement strand
GACGACTTAAAGACCTTGGCATCCATGATCTCGAGGTTCTTCATGATGTCGTTCTGCACCTTGACGGTGGCGGTGGCCGTCAGGGCGATGATGGGCAGGTTGTCGCCGATGGCGTTGATGATGGGACGCAGACGACGGTATTCAGGACGGAAGTCGTGGCCCCACTCCGAGATGCAGTGCGCCTCGTCGATGGCGACGAACGAGATCTTCAGCCCACGCAGGAAGTCAACCGTCTCGTCTTTGGTGAGCGACTCGGGCGCCACATACAGCAGCTTGGTCTTGCCGCTCTTCAGGTCTTCCTTCACCTCCAACAGCTCAGCTTTCGAGAGCGACGAGTTCATCACATGGGCGATGCCCAACTCAGTACCAAAGTTACGGATCATGTCGACCTGGTTCTTCATCAGGGCGATGAGCGGGGAGACCACGATAGCCGTGCCTTTCGACATCAGTGCAGGCAGCTGGTAGCAAAGTGACTTGCCACCACCTGTCGGCATTAGGACGAAAGTGTTGTTGCCGCCAAGGATGCTTTTGATGATCTCTTCTTGGTTTCCCTTGAATTGGTCGAAACCGAAAACATTCTTTAGTAGCTTATGAATCTCGAGGTCTTCTTTTTTTGCCATGATTTCCTTCTTTTGGTATTGTCCGATTTTTTGCGTTATTTTGCAATCTCTAAAGCGAAACTGCGTTCTAAAAATGAGCCGGTTTGAGCTCATGTCGCAAAGACAAAGTTATAGATTTTAGGCCATACGGAGCAAGAAAAAAGCGAAAAAAAATGAAAAATAATGACACAATTGTTGAATTAGCTACTCAAATAATTGAAAATGAGGCTAATGCAATTATGGGTTTGCGGAAACGAATCGATGACGATTTCCGAAAGACGGTGGAACTGATGCTGGAGAACAAGGGGAATCTTGTTTTCACAGGCATTGGGAAGAGTGCCATCATCGCCCAAAAGATTGTGGCTACGATGAATTCGACAGGCACCACTGCGGTGTTCATGCATGCCGCTGACGCTATCCACGGCGACCTGGGCATCGTGCGTGAGGGCGACGTGGTGGTCGTGCTGTCGAAAAGCGGCGAGACGCCTGAGATCAAGGTGCTGGTGCCGCTCATCAAGCTGCGTGGCAACAAGATTGTGGCCATCGTCGGCAACCGCAATTCGTATCTCGCTTCGCAGGCCGACTTTGTCCTCGACGTGAGCGTCGATGAGGAGGCTATTCCTGGTAGCCTTGCCCCCACGAGTAGCACTACGGCGCAACTCGTCATGGGCGATGCCTTGGCACTCATATTAATGAGGTGTCGTGGCTTCTCGACCGACGACTTCGCCAAGTTCCACCCGGGTGGCGCCCTCGGCAAGCAGCTCTATCTTCGTGTGAAAGACCTCTACACCCGCAACGAACGTCCCGAGGTGGGCCCCGACGACAACCTCACCCGCGTCATCATCGAGATGACACACAAACGCTTGGGTGCCACGGTGGTGTGCGACGGAGACGAGGTGCTGGGCATCATCACCGACGGCGACCTGCGCCGCATGCTGATGAACACCACCGACATCGAACACGTGAAGGCCGCGCAAATCATGACTACCCATCCCAAGACCATCGACGAAGAGGCGCTGGTGGTCGACGCCTTGCACAAGATGCGCGAGAACAGCATCACCCAACTGCCTGTGGTGAGCGGTGGTAAATATCTGGGTATCATCCATCTGCATGATATATTAAAGGAAGGGATTTTCTGATGAAGCTGAGAACTGAAGATCTGGTGAAGAAATACGGTCAGCGCACCGTGGTCAACAATGTCAACATCGAGCTCGAACAAGGAGAGATCGTGGGTCTGCTCGGTCCCAACGGCGCGGGTAAGACGACGACGTTCTATATGGTGGTGGGCCTCATCAAGCCTTATGCGGGCAAGGTCTTCCTCGACGAGAAGGACATCTCTGACCTGCCTATGTACAAACGCGCCCAAATCGGCATCGGCTACTTGGCGCAGGAGGCCTCGGTGTTCAGGCAGATGAGCGTGGAGGACAACATCATCTCAGTGATGCAGTTCAAGCGGGGCCTGTCCAAACAGCAACAGCAGGAAAAACTGGAGGCGTTGCTCGACGAGTTCGGCCTGCAGAAGGTGCGCAAGAGCAAGGGCATACAGCTGTCGGGAGGCGAGCGCCGCCGCACCGAGATCGCCCGTGCCTTGGCCATCGACCCCAATTTCATCCTCTTGGACGAGCCTTTCGCTGGCGTCGACCCCATCGCCGTCGAGGACATCCAACGCATCATCTTCAAGCTGAAACGCAAAAACATCGGCGTGCTCATCACCGACCACAACGTGCACGAGACGCTGAGCATCACCGACCGCGCCTACCTGCTCTTCGACGGACAGGTGCTCATGTCGGGTTCACCCGAAGTCCTCGCCGCCGACGAACACGTCCGCGAGGTCTACCTCGGGCATAACTTCATATTACATAAAAAAGAGCTGTAAGGGAGATTCCCTTTCAGGAAATGGAGTTTTCCGTAATCTAATAAAGCGGCGGCCAATAAGACCCATGATGTCATGAGACTCTACTGGCCGCCGCATTATTATATAAGCACGGAACTCCATTCCCGCGCAGCGGGAATCTCCTTTCGAGACTATTCCATCTTTCCCGCAAAGAAGATCGACAGCAGGATATAAAGCACCATCACGAAGGGCAGGGCGACCCAGCGGAAGATGGCCACTGCGGCCACTGCCACGATGAGGAAGATCCAGCGCACTTCGTTGCCTTTCCATTTCGCGGACTTCATCTTGAACGAGAAGAACCGCAGGTTGCTGACCATCATGAATGAGAACACCAAGGTGATGCCGAGGCAGGCCCAGAAACCCAAGGAGCCGTCGGTGAGATGCCCCAGCTGGGCGAGCGCCAAGGGTAACGAGGCGACGAAAATGGCCATGCCAGGCGTGGGAAGGCCACGAAACAGGGTCTTCTGGGTGTCGTCGGTGTTGAACTTGGCCAAGCGGACGGCAGCAAACACGGGCAGCAGGAAGGCCGCGCACGCCAACGGACTGATATGGTAGTATACGATGTCAGGTAAGTCGAACGAATGGATCATCAGCCAATACATGAGGAATCCCGGCGCGATGCCAAACGAGACCATGTCCGACAAGGAGTCCAAGTCGGCACCGATGGGCGAGTGGGCATGGAGCAGACGGGCCATGAAGCCGTCCAAGAAGTCGAAGAGACCCGCCACAAAGATCATGATGGCCGCCTTGAGGGGCATGCCGCAGGCGAGAAACAGTAACGACAAGCAGCCCGAGACCAGGTTGCCGCAGGTGATGACGTTGGGGATGTGTTGCTTGAGATGGATCATTTTTCGTTGGGTTTGATGAGGCAAAGGTAGTGTTTTTGTTGGAAAAACTGTATCTTTGCAGGAAATTTCAATGAAACCATGCAGCATCAATTCTATTCCATACAGCAAGTGGCCGAAATCGTCAACGGACAGCTGGTGGGAGCGGCGGCCGACATGAAGATCAGCGACCTGCTCATCGATAGCCGTCACCTGATGGACCCGAGGCTTGCCTTGTTTTTCGCCTTGACGAGTGCGCGCAACGACGGACACAAATACATCAAAGACCTCTACGACCGTGGCGTGCGTGCCTTCGTGGTGAAAAGACCTCTGCAAGAGTCCTGCCCCGACGCCACATTCGTCGTCGTGGCCGACACGCTGAAGGCCCTGCAGACCCTGGCGGCCCACCACCGTCAGCAGTTCGACATCCCCGTCATCGGCATCACGGGCAGCAACGGCAAGACCATCGTCAAGGAATGGCTCTACCAGATGCTCAGCCCCGACCATAACATCGTGCGCAGCCCGAAGAGCTACAACTCGCAGGTGGGCGTGCCCCTCTCGGTGTGGCAGATGAACGAAAGCTACGACATGGCCATCTTCGAGGCCGGCATCTCTGAGCCCGACGAGATGATGGCGCTGCAAGACATCATCCGTCCCAACATCGGGGTGTTCACCAACATCGGACAGGCCCACGAGGAGAACTTCATCAACCCGGCACAAAAGGCAGGGGAGAAGCTCAACCTCTTCACCAAGGCCGAGTCGCTGGTCTACTGCATGGACTATTCCGAGATCCAACAGGTCATCATCCGCTCGGGCATGGCCTCCAAGGTGAAGCTGTTCACTTGGAGCCGTAAGTTCGAGGAGGCCGACCTCATCATCACCTCGGTGGCGAAAAACGAGAAGACCTCGACCCTGCAAGCCGCCTATCAAGGCGAGAGCATGACCTTCGTCATCCCGTTCACCGACGACGCCTCCATCGAGAACGCCATCCATTGCATCGCCGTGGGCCTGCTGCTGCAGATGCGCCCCGACGTCATCGCCGAGCGCCTGTTGTCGCTCACCTCCATCGCCATGCGTCTCGAGATCAAGGCGGGCATGAACAATTGCACCATCATCAACGACTACTATAACTCCGACATCAACTCGCTCTCCATCGCCTTGGACGTGATGCGGCAACAGCACCAACACCAACGCCGTGTGGTCATCCTGTCCGACATCCTCCAAAGCGGCCGCAACGAGATCGACCTCTATACCGAGATCGCACAGCTGCTTAAGAACAAAGACGTCGACATGCTGATAGGCATCGGCGAGAGCATCTCTCGCCAAGCCAACAAGTTCGACATGGAGCGTTATTTCTATCCCAACGTGGGCGATTTCCTGGCGCATTTCCCCTTCTCGAAGTTCAGCAACCAGACCATCCTGCTGAAGGGTGCCCGTGCCTTCGAGTTCGAGCAAATCGGCATGGAGCTTCAAGAGAAGGCGCACGAGACGGTGCTGGAGATCAACTTCAACTACTTGGTAGGCAACCTCAACCATTTCCGCTCGAAGATCAAGCCCGAGACCAAGCTCATGGTGATGGTGAAGGCCTTCGGCTATGGCAGCGGCAACCTCGAGGTCTCCAACGTGCTCCAGTTCCACAACGTCGACTATCTCACCGTGGCCTTCGCCGACGAAGGCGTGGAGCTGCGCCGTGCGGGCATCAACCTACCCATCATGGTGATGAGCCCCGAGGTGAACAGCTACGACAATATCATCAAATACCACCTTGAGCCGGAGGTGTTCAGTTTCCGTAACCTGGAGTTTATAGAGCGGGCCATGGAGAACATGGCGCTGCCCGAGGCGCATCCCCTCAACGTGCATATCAAACTCGACACGGGCATGCACCGTCTGGGCTTCTCCAATGCCGAGCTTCCCGAGCTCATCCGTCGCATCAAGGCCAACCCGATGCTGCATGTGAAGAGTGTGTTCTCGCATCTGGCCACGGCCGACAACCCTGCCGAAGATGCGTTCACCATGAGCCAGATACACAACTTTGAGCAAGGCAGCCAGATGATAGTGGATGCCTTCCCCCACAAGGTGCTGCGCCATATCCTCAACACGGCGGGCATCACGCGTTTCCCGCAATACCAGTTCGACATGGTGCGCTTGGGCATCGGCCTCTACGGCGTGCCCACCTGCGATGCCGACAAGGGGGCCTTGCAGCCTGTGGTGGCACTCAAGACGACCATCAACCAGATCAAACAGGTGCCGGCAGGCGACAGCATCGGCTATAACCGCCACGGCCACGCCGACCACGACATGCGCTTAGGCATCATCCCCATCGGCTATGCCGACGGCCTCTCACGGCTGCTGGGCAACGGCAACGGCAAGTTCTACGTGAACGGCCGACAGGTGCCTGTGGTGGGCGACATCTGCATGGATATGTGCATGATCGACCTGACGGGCGTCGCCGCCGCCGAGGGCGACACGGTGGTCATCTTCGATGCCGAGCACGACATCGCCGATATCGCCCGTGCCTGTCAGACGATACCCTATGAAATCATGACACGCGTGTCGCAGCGCGTGAAACGGGTCTATTACCAGGAATGACCAAGAATGACACGAAAAAAGCCAGCGTCGACGACGCTGGCTTTTCTTTTGCTTAGGTGTGGCAGTGATTACTGCAGCTTGAAGAACACCGGGATCTGGTAGGACACGCGCACGGCCTTACCACGTTGTTTGCCGGGCTTCCACTTGGGCAGCGACTTGATGACGCGCATGGCTTCTTCGTCGCAGCCACCGCCGATGCCACGGAGCAGCTTCACGTTGGAGATGCTGCCGTCGGGCTCGACAACGAAGCCGACGAACACACGGCCTTGGATACCGGTCTCACGGGCGATCTGAGGATACTTGATGTTTTTGGCGACATACTCCATCAGTTTGGCCTCACCGCCAGGGAACGAAGGCATCTCTTCCACGATCTGGAAAATCTCCTGCTCCACGACTTCTTCTTCTTCGACTTCGACAGGGACGTACTCCTCGATGACTTCCTGCTGGTCGACTTCAGCGTTGATTTCGATGTCGGCAACTTCAACGTCGTCGTCCACAATCTCGAGTTGTGTGGTCTGTTGGGGCGTCTCCACAGGTTGGGGCTTCGGCTCCTCCTGCGTGGTGATTTCCGTCATCTCAAGGTCTTCCACAATCTCACGATTGAGCAGGCTCTCGTCGATCTCGCGCTTGTCGTAGTTCTTGTGCTCGAAAGCGAGCCATGCGATGAGGAGGCTGATAATCATACCTATCTGCATGAACATCAGTTTCTTGTTCTCAAGGTTGGCTTTTGGTGATTTTTTCTCTTCCATGGTGTATGTGTTTTTAAATATTCGCTTAGTAATTTGGGTGCGAAATTAGTTTTTTTTTTCTTATGAAACGCAAATATTTCGAATTTTATTTTTTGTGACGGAAAAAAAGATAGAAAATGAGGGCTCCGACCACGGTCCCGAGGCTGTCGGCGAGGAAGTCGATCCAGTCGCCGGTGCGCTTGGGGATGAAGAATTCCTGCAGCAGTTCGGTGAAGCCACCGTAGGCGATACTGATGACGAGGGTGAGCAGCAGGGCTTTCTTTTGGTAGGCCGCACCGTTGGCGACGAATTGTCGACGGTAGCCCCAGATGCACGCGAAGGCGAAGCAGGCATACATCAGGAAATGCACCACCTTGTCGAGGCCGACGATGGGCTTGACGTGAGGAAAAACGGAACCCGGAAGCCCTGTCAGAATCAGGATGACGATTCCGCACAGGATTCCCGGGTAGCTATTTCTGGTCAGCTTTTCCAAGCCCATAGATTTCTTCGCCTTTTAAAGGCATGTCATACCGAACCTTTAGGTGAGTGTATCTATGCCTTTAAAAGGCTCGAAATGACATGGGCTGGTGGTATTAACCGATCTTGGCTTCGTAGGCCGCGGCGTCCATGAGGCCGTCGAGGTCGGCGACGTCATTCACTTTGATCTTGATGATCCAGGCCTCGCCGTAGGGGTCGCTGTTGACGAGCTTGGCGTTCTCTTCGTCGGCCAGGGCTTCGTTGACTTCGATGATCTCGCCAGCCACGGGCATGAGCAGCTCGGCGGTGGTCTTCACGGCTTCGATGGCACCGAATTCTTCTTGGGCTTCCAAGGTCTCGCCGACGATGTCGGGGTCGACATCGACGAAGGTGATGTCGCCAAGTTCGTGTTGTGCGTAATCGGTGATGCCGACGTAGGCTTCTTCGCCCTCAAGGCGGATCCATTCGTCGTCGTTGGTGTACTTCAGATTTGCTGGAATATTCATGTTTGTTTGTTTTAGTGTTGTTTTGAATAGGCTGCGAAATTACGTATTTTAGTCACGCGCTCGGCATTTTACTGAAAATTTTATTTCGTCGCTGCGAGGTTGAATCTCAGGGTGATGCCGCCGTAGGTGGTGGAGTTGCGGAAGGTGTTGGCGATTTCGGGGATCGACAGGTCGTATTTGAAGAAGGCCTGCGCACTCAGCTGCTGGCTGAAGTTATAGTCGGCGGTGAAGTAGAAGTTGATCTTGTTTTGGCCAGCCGACACCTGGCAGTTTCTCTCGTCGATGCGGCGCAGGATGGTGATGTCGCGCTTGAAACCGATGTCGAGCTTGAGCACGAGGTCGTTCTTGATGGTCTGCGACTTGCCGTTGCCGCCGACAGGCGTGAAGCTGAAGCTGACGTTCTTGATGCGGTAGCCAGCGCCGATGACGTACTCGCGGCTGTTGACCTCGGTGAGCTGGTTGTTGGCGAAGCTCAGCGTCAGGGTGCGCGATTTCTTGAACTGGAAGTTGGTGGTCATCGAGTTCTGCAAGCCCAGGTCGATACCAATCAAGGGGGCGTATTGCTCGGTGAGGACGATCTGTCCTATGTCGTAGCGTGGCACGATGAGGTCGGAGTTCTCGAAGGTCTGGATGGTGTTGTCCTCGTCGTAATACACGTTGCTGGCCCATTGGTTGATGGCATAGCTCGACTTGTAGTTGTGGGTGAGGCTCACCGTCTTGAAGAGCTCGCCGATGGCGGGTATGTTGGTCAGTCCGCTATAGGTCAGGTTCCAGTTGGGCAGCGGGATGCGTGGGAAGGGGTTGAGGTCTAAGGTGTTGGGGTCTCTGCCGGTGTAGGCCGCGATGAACGAGTAGAGCAGCACCTCCATCGAGGATGAGTTGTAGCCTTTGGGGAAGTAGTCGCCCGCCACGCTGTCGTAGGTGTATTCGTTGACTTCCTCGATCCACTGCGGGTTGTTGCGGGCGATACGCTCGGCGATGATCTTGCGGTTCTCGAGCAGGTTGTCAAACAGGCGCGACTGTATGGAGTCGGTGCGCACAAACGAGGTACCTGCCATGAAGTAGCTCATGCTGAAGTTGCCGTTGTTGGTGGGCGTGAACACGTCGAAGGTGTTGGTGGCCTCGTTGTAACGGAAGTAGTGCTGCTGGTTCTCGGCGTAGTTGCGGTTGCCGATGAAGTCGAGCTTGAATCCGGGCATCGGCTCGGTATTGACGCGGAAGCTCATCGTCTCGGTGCTGCGGCGTGTGTAGGGCTGGCTCAGGATCGAGTCGGTGGTGAGCCATCGCTTGGCTTCCTCCACGTCGATGCTGTTGGCCACGGCTTTCTCGAAGATGTCGGCATCGGGGCCGTAGGTGCTGCCCAATACGAAACCGAGGCCAGGTGCCCAGGTGTGGCTGTCGAGGCCGATGTATTGCGATTGTGGCATGAAGCCAGGTAGTGCCTGTCCTCTGTTGATTCCGTAGTTGCCCGACACTTTCTTGACCAAGGTGAGCACGCGCAACGAGTTGTCGAGCACGATTTTGCCGTAGTTTACCTTGGTGGTCTGCTTGGTGGAGTCGGCAGGTTGGCCGTCGCCGTCATCTTTTCCGTCACCCTTTCCGCCTTTACCGCCTTTCCTTTCAGTCTTCCCGTCTCTGCCGCTGTTGCGTTTCGGCGCCGTGTTGATCTGCTTGAGGTAGGGCACCTTGTTGTAGAGCTTGGTGAAGTCGAGGGTGGCGGTGCCTTGGATGTTGTTGGAGTTCTCGATCTGGTTGCCTAAGCGGGGCTGGATCGACCGTGCCGAGGCGGTCCAGGAGTAGGTGCCTTGGTAGCTGGCGTTGAGGTTGACCCAGTTGAAGATCGGGATCTTGTTGATGGGCAGGGTGTAGTTGGCGTTGACGTTCTGTTGGAAGCGCGACATCGAGCCTAAGTGTTTCAGCTCGTCTTTGATGGTGTCTTGGTTTTTCTGCCAGCGCTCGGGGTCGACGCTGCGGTCGACGAAGCCGGCAGGCTCATAGATGTAGGCCTGGGCTTGTGCCGAGTAGTCGAAGGTGAGGCCTTTGGTGAGGTCGTAGCGCAGCTGGTAGTTGCGGTTCCAGTCCCATTGCTTCGAGAAGGTGGGCTTGATGTCGACGATGCCGCCGCTCTTGTTGCGCATCTCACGCTCCGAGGAGTAGCGGTACATCTCGGTGTTGAATATGATGCTCTTCGGGGCGTAGTAGAAGTTGATGTCCTTGAAGAAGGCCATGGAAGGCTTCGACGCCCATTTGGCTTTGGCGAAGGGGGTCACGTTCTTGGGGTTGCCTGCATAGTTGTAGCCAAAGCCGCCACGGTAGCTCTTCACCATGTAGTATTTGATGTCGGTGTTCTCCTGGAAGGTCTCGTTGTAGCTGAACGATGCGTTGAAGTTCTCGATGTCCCAGATGTGCACCTTGGGCATGTTGTTGCGGCCTCCGAAGCCCCTGTTGGGGTCTCTCGGGTTGTCTTTGGGCTTGGTGTCGTCATCGTCTTTATCGCGTTTCTTGAGGACGCGCTCTTTCCTGACGTTCATGAAGTTGATGTTCTTCTGCCTTGTGAAGTCGTGGATGTTCGACTTGAGTGAGTCGCGTTCACGGTCGGTGGGGAGGGCGGCCAAGGCGTCTTTCAGCTTGATGTCGGGGTCGTAGGGGTTGTAGAGCGGCGTGATGTTGGTCTGACCGTAGTCGAAGTGCATCGGGATCTTCATGCCGGTGTTCTCGATGAACTTGCCGAGCTCAAGGTCGGTCGACACGTTGAAGGCGGTGTTGGCCTCGAAGGTGTTGCTGGTGATGTCGCTGTCCAAGGCACCGAAGCCGGCCGATTTGTAGGAGCCGCTCACGCTGACGCGACCCAGGTCGGCGAGGGTGGCCTCGAGGCGACCCGTGGCAGCGATGCCGCCGTTGCTGCTGAGGTCAGTGAGACGCAGCTCATTGACCCAGATGATGGCGCTCTTCGGCAGCCCGTCGTCGGCGTCGGCGAGGCTCTGGCTCTTCGGGTTGCGCACACCAATCATCATGGCTTCCACGTCACTGATGCTCGGGTTACCGATCACCTTGATGGTGTGGTAGTAGTCGCGCCCGTCAATGTTGGCTTTCCTCACTTTCTCGGAATAGATATAGTTGAGCCTGACGTTGCTGTTGGGCTGGTTCATGGCCTCGTTGCGGCGTTGTTTCACCTCCACGAGGTCCTCGAGACGGATGTCGATGTTGTTGATCTCGGGCCAGATGGCTTCTTTGTTGGTGTACGACGTGCCCCAATGCGTCACCTTCACCGGCACCGTGTATTCGTAGTAGTTCTCGGTGAAGTCGGTACCGATACGCATAAACACGGTGAGGTCTTGG
>JAEEGL012766913.1_pt1 | contig 10956 bp, 8 predicted proteins | sample 9134231 | NCBI WGS metagenome assembly JAEEGL01 (sample SAMN16246548, study PRJNA631951) | gut metagenome | biome: gut microbiome; feature: rumen; material: fiber-attached | host: Bos | place: Iran: Karaj | collected 2018-10 | reverse complement strand
TTACTGCAATGTTCTTTCCTGTTACGGTAATCTTCATAGTGATACCTCCTCTTAATTAAAAGCATATCCGGCTGACCTGGTCTTTGCCCCCACACTTGCCTTTACCCGATTTCCGGAGGACTTACTTCTAAAGCACGCCATGCTCACAGCCTACTCTTCTTCAGCTGCTTACGTGGATCCCTTCGCCCGTGCCTGGCCTGGATTTGCAACCACAGACCCGGATCGCTTTTTCTTTATTATACCACTACACCCTCACCTTTTCAAGTGAGGGTTGAGTGAAGTATATCTGTTTAATGTTTTTATGTTCTCATCCCGGCTTTATTTGATGTCTATCATGTAAAACGTGCACACGCCATCCTTTGTGAAAGCTGATACGACCTTGTTCTTGACGATCTTACCGAATGCGATGGCAGCTCCGTCGGTGTTTTCAGGTTGGTCGATGGCCTTGACCGTGTTCTTCTTGGCGTCGATCATATAGACTCTGCCATCCAAGTCATGGCATATCACAGCATCGCCATCCCCGCCTGAAAGGTCATAAAGCGCGGCGGTAAGCTCCGTATACTCCGCGGTGTCCTCGGAAATATTATAGTTGAACAGCTTGTATCTTGCAGGCTCATTACCCTGTCTGATCACGGCGATCACGTTATTCTGAGTGATGGCCACTTCTCTGAGTTTGCCGTCTATGGGCACCCTCTTCAACACACCGTCGGTGTCTGAAATGGAGATGTGTCTGTTTTTGTCATCATCTTTAGTGTATATTGTGGCATACTTCTCGTTGGCGCATGATATCGTGTTGACGATATGAGAAGCACTGTCCGTTACCAGCCTGTCGGCGTTCCCACCGGATATCATCGAAAGCCCTGCGATATCACTGGCCCTATCCTTCCAGACTACAGCGACCCCTTCATTGAACCTGTGAAGTACCGGAAGTTCCGAGGTGGACTTGCACTCGCCGCTGAGCACGTAATTATCCGTGCCGCTCTTAAGCTCTATTACGTTCCACTTGATTACCTTGTTCTCGTCCTTGGAATAGCTCACGTAGACGATACCGTCTTCTTCCGGAACAGCGGAAGTGACCTTGTAACTCGACACTATGGAAGCGACGTTCGTTATGTCTCCGGATTTTAGGTCATAGGTTGCAAAGCCTCTTGTCTTCATGCTCTTGCCGGACTTTGTGGCCTTGCCGAATGAAGTCAGCATCGTAGCTCCGTCAGAATACATGAGTCCCGAAACGCAGTCCTCATCGAGAAATACCTTCTGTCCGATCTCCTCGTAGCTGGTCTTGCCGCATCCTGCGAAGCAAAGCACCAAGGATAATATCAATATCGCGACCAGCACGAGCCTTATTTTCCCAGTCATTGTAATTCTCCCCTTTATTAGTATGTCTTTACTCCCTTTTATACTACATATTGTAGCAGAATTCTGTAACAATAACAACGATGTATTTATATTTGAAAGAAAAAATTAAACGTTCCTTAATAAAAACAGACCTGTGATCTTGCGATCTCACAGGTTTGTTGCAAAAAATACTAGAGTTCCCTGAGAAATTCCTCGTCGTCTCTAGGCCTGAAAGAGCCTCTGAGATAATAATTACCCGTTGCAAGGCATACGAAATGCACTTCCTCAGCCCCTGAATCCTTAAGCGCCTTGGCGCAGCTGTCAGCTGTGGCTCCTGTAGTAAAGATATCGTCCACGAGCAGGATCTTCGCCCCTTTTATCCTGTTTTCATACTTTGAGTTTACCTTGAACGCCCCTTCCAGATTGGCGAATCTCTCATCTCCGGATATCCCCCTTTGGGCGCTGGTCACACGCGCTCTAATCAGCCCGTTAGGAAGATGTATCAGTTTTTTCCTGTCAGTTTCTTTGTTCAGGCGTTTTGCCAGCTGCCCCGATATGAGAGCTGCCTGATTGAAGCCTCTTGTCCTGAGCTTGCTTCCATGAAGAGGCACGGGTATCACCAGATCGATGTCATTTATATCGAGATCCGATTCAGGATCCGTAAGCAGCCGGTCTGCCATTATCATTGATATGGGTCTCGCCAGATATGTTCTCTTGTTGTATTTGAGGTCGAAGATCATCTGCCTGGAATGCAGTCCATAGACCATGCAGGCCTTTACAGAGTCGAGATGGGTGGTGCGCCCCCTGACCGCCCTCTCCTTCTCAAGATCCACGTGGATGAATCCCCAGTTGATGGCTGCCATGCATTTGTCGCAGATGCAGTAGGGCCTGCTCAGATCGATGTATGCGCCGCAGCAGGTGCAGTAAGTTCCCATTGGAAACAGCAGCTGCGTGATCTTTTCCAAAAAAATATCGAGGCTGCTCTGTCCGGTGAAGTAGTACATAAAAGTTCCTTTCTTCCCTTTCTTTACACCCTCGTATGATGATATTTTACACTATTATCGGCCCGATATCAATACGCGCCGCCTATATGAATAATTCTTCCAGTCTCGTACAAAGACCTGAAAGCCTGAGATTGCTCCTGTCATTGTCCACCATCTGGTTGACATATTCAGGATTCCCCACTGCGATGACTCTGGACCTTCCTCTGGTAAGAGCGGTATAGATCAGGCTCCTTGTGGCAAGTACCGGAGGAAACCAGGACACCGGCATGACTATCATTGGATATTCAGATCCCTGGCTCTTATGCACGGTGATGGCGAATGCATGCTCCAGTTCGTCAAGCCTGGTATACTCATAGAGCGCGAAGCGTCTGCCCCAGGTCCTTCCGAAGCTGTCATCCTCGAATGCCACAGTCATGGATCTGGCTTCTCTGTCTATTCCTATTATCGTACCTATCTCGCCGTTAAAGATGCCCCTGCCGTCTTCTCTTGAATAGCCCTCTTCAGTTCCATCGCCGCCGTATCTGTCATGGCGTTCACGTTTGAAAGCCAGCTTGTAGTCGTTTTTGATCTGCATCACCCTGTCGCCTTCGCGGAAGATCTTTTTGCCGAATTTGAGTTCTTCCCTGTCCTCTTCAGGAGGATTGAACACTTCCTGAAGCCTGACGTTCAGCTCCTGGGCGCCAAGGATGCCCTTCTTCACCGGAGTGATCACCTGAACGCTGTCGGGGTCCATATCCTTGACGATCTCACAGATCTTCTGCTGGATGTCGTTTTGCTTGTCCATCCTTATGACGGTGAAATCGCTTTCATCTCCTTCTCCAAAGACAGGGTGGTCGCCGTGATTTATCCTGTGCGCATTGATCACGATGCCGCTTTCATCCTCCTGACGGTAGATCTTTTTGAGTACGACAGTATTGAAGCAATCGCTTCTGATAAGATCTGCCAGTACGTTTCCTGCGCCTACTGAAGGAAGTTGGTCCTTGTCCCCTACGAAGATCAGTCTTGTACCGTCCTTAACGGCGTCGCAAAGGGCCTCGCAAAGCCTGATGTCCATCATGGACGCCTCGTCCACTATGACAGCGTCATGGTCCAGAGGGTCCTCGGAATTCTTTGCGAAAAACATGGCCTTCCGGGTCTCGTCATAGTAGTATTCCAGAAGTCTGTGCACGGTCTGGGCGAAATGGCCGCCCGTCTCCATTATTCGCTTCGCAGCTCTGCCCGTAGGCGCGCATACCGCTACCCTATGGCCGGACTGCTCCATGATATATATAACGGCGTTCAGAATGGTGGTCTTACCGGTTCCGGGGCCTCCCGTGATCACGGTAACTCCGTTCACGAGACTGCTCAGCACCGCCCTTTTCTGATCCTCTGAAAGCTCTATTCCTCTCTCTTCCTCAAACTTTCTGAGGAAGCTGTCGGGCGAAGCTATGATCTTCTTAAGTTCACCGGGCTTCTGCCCTGCCAGATGGATCAATCTGGATGCTACCTTGGATTCCGCCTTGTAGTAGCTGAAAAAATATACAGCTTCCGTATCCTCTGCCTTTGCCGGCTGCAGTACCCCTTCGAAGGACATGGTGTCTATGGCGTCACCGATGAGTTCTCTTGGCACTTCCATGAGCTGAGAACATTTTTCGATCAGTTCCTCCCTCGGAGCATAAGTATTTCCTTCACCGACATAATACCCGAGGACATATCTGATACCCGCCTTGAGCCGCCTGGGGTCTTCTCTTGAAAACTCCAGCCTCCTGGCTATTTCATCCACCTTCTTGAAGCCCATATTGCCGAACTCATCCAGGAGCCAGTACGGATCTTCGTTTATCATGCCCACGCACTCCGGTCCCGCGGTATCGTATATTTTGATGATATAGTAATCCGACAGTCCGATCCCACGCAAAAACCAGGTCACCTGGGGGGCGACCTGACTTATCTTTGTAACTTTTGCGCTGGTTAATGGATCCATGAAACTCCTCTGAAGTAAGCTTTTAATTTGTTCTTCTTGTATACTTTTGCCAGTTTCAGAAGTTCTGTTCTGGTATTCTTCTTAGGTTCGATGTGAAGCCTTTCGATCAGCATATGAAGCATCTTGTCGCATTCTTCCGGATCATCCAGGATGCCTTCTTCCATGAGATCATCCGCATCGATAGCCAGATCCTCCACAAATATAGGTTCACCGGTTCTCTCAAATTCCTTGAGAAGGAACATCTTTGACTTTATCTTAGTATCTATGCTGTAATCAAAAATCATGAGAAGCGCCTTCTGCAAATTGAGCAGATATTCGGATCTTTCCATCGGAGCATGTTCATAGATGAACTTCTTGTATACCTGAGGCTGCTGCGCAAAGTGGAATGACGGCAGATCTCTGGCCACGTCTTCAAGATGCTGTTTGAGTTTTCCCTCATATTCCAGGTAGTCTATAACAGCCAGAGCTTTCTTGGTGCTCAGGATCGACAGCAATGCTCCTATCCTTCTCTCTCCAACAGGCAAAGTCTTATCGCAGTTTTTGCAAAATACCATCAGATCGGACTTCTCTCTTGACGAAAGATTGTTTCCGGTCTCTCCAAGCACGTATTCCAAAAGGCCCATATCGACTATCATGTTCACGGCCTTTCCGGTATTCTTGCCTCCGAGGATAGCCAGAAATTCCTTGCCTATCCTTTTGTTTGGAACGTTCCTGAGCTGTTGGCGTTCTTTTATTATGGCCTCGTAAACATCCTTTGTCAGATCGTAGCCCAGTTCAGCGGTGATCCTTAATGCCTTAAGGATCTTTATGGGTTCTTTTCTGAAGAGCTCGTCAGCGTCTCCTATGGTCCTTACGAGTTTGGCCTGAACGTCGCTTTTACCACCAAACTCGTCGATGATCTTAGAGCCGTTGTCAGCCATGGCATTTACAGTAAAATCTCTTCTGGTAAGCTCATCCATGACGTTATCGGTAAACAACACCTCGCTGCTTCCCTCAGGAGATTTCTTACGATAGGTCGCGATGTCAGTGATTATGTCATTTTCATCTTCCTGATCATAAAGTCTGATAACGCTTAGTCTTTCGCTGAGGACCTTGGCTTCAGGGAAGAGTTCTTTTAAGGCGTCAAGCCTTGCGTCAGTTATCACGTCCCAATCCAGCGGTTTAAGGCCGTGAAGGCTATCCCTTACGCATTGTCCCGCTGCATAGGCATCAAATCCCTTGTCCTTGAGCGTTCTGATTATTTCCTTGACTTGTTTAGGCAGTTTGACCATTTCCCTCTTACTCCTTTACCTTTCCTGTTTATATATCCTTCTGTTATCCAGAGTCCAGATGCGATCGCTGAATCCACCGGGCTCGGTGACCTTCAGGGCTTCTTCCATATCATACATCCTTGCATCAAGGATATCAAGATAGTGAAGGACCTCCGCTTCAGGGAACAGCGGCTTCTTCGGGCTGCCGAATTCAGGCTCATAATGATGTGACAGCACCATGTGTTCCAGCATGATCCTTTTTTCTGAAGGAATGCCGAGTTCCAACGCAAGCTTATCGACATACTTGACGCCCATAACGATATGTCCCAGCATCTGCCCTTCAAAGGAATAGCCTGAGGCCATTCCGTCAGTATCCGCGTCTATTTCAAATATCTTCTGGATATCGTGAAGTATGACCCCGGTCGAGACAAGATCTCTGTTCAGTCCTGTGTAAACTTCGCATACTCTCTCACCGTTCATCAGCATGCGCTTGGTATGGTAAAGAAGACCTCCAAGCTCAGCATGGTGATTCTTGGAAGCGGCGGGATAATACATGAGTTTATCCCTGTTTTCATTCAGAACTTTCATGCAAAGAGCCTTATAATCCTGATCATCCATGCTCTCACATACTCCATATATGTAATCATACATCTCCTCAGGATCCTCCGGAGCAGCCTTGACGAAATCCCCCATATCGAGGATATCCTCCGGGTTGCTCTCAGGTACCGCTTTGCGGATCCTCTGGATCTTCAGCTGAAGCTGTGAGTTGAATTCGGTCACATGAGCGATTATCTTGACCATGTCCTTCTCCTTGAGAAGGTGATCCGATGTACCGACGTCCCATTTTTTGCCATTGATCTCTCCCGTCTTGTCACCAAGGATCACGTCAAGATAGGGCTTCCCTGTGGAGCCCGTCTTGACGGCTATGGATTTCACCATGAAAAAATCAATGACGTCCATTTCTTTTTTCAGATCTTTTACGAAAACTTGTTTCATTGTCTGCCTTTCTGTTACCCCTTTAGAATTTTTTTGCTCCTGTATGTTCCTATTCCGGAACGTATTCGAAGCAATCCATATATTTCAGTTTGAAAAGATTTATCTTGTGAAGGTGGTCGATGCGCTCCTTCGTCTTCTGGTCCTCTATGACGCCTTCCCTGATATATCTGTCGAGAACAGCGTAAGTGAATCCCAGATTATCCTCGTCTGTCTTGGCCTGAAGTCCGTCTGAAGGGACCTTATCCACCAGTACGTCAGGAAGACCCAGTTCTCTGCCGATTGCCTTTACCTCCTGGACCGTAAGTCTGGATAAAGGGCTGAAATCTCCTGCATTATCGCCGTATCTTGTGGCATATCCCACCCAGTCTTCTGACAGATTGCAGGTGTTGGCAACTCTGCCGTTTACAGACTGAGATACTGCGTATGTGGCTGCCATTCTTACTCTGGGAGGGAGGTTTACTATTGCCTGGGTAGAAACAGCATCTTCACCCATCACAGCCTTCATCTCTCTCTCGAGTGCGTCTATGGTCTCTCCAACGTTGATCTCATAGTACTTGATGTCCAGATGTTTGCAGAGAAGATATGACATATCGATGTCCGGCTGAACTCCTCTGGGCAACAGCACTCCTATGACCCTGTCCTTGCCGAGAGCTTCAACAAGAAGCGCGGCAACTACGGAAGAATCCTTACCGCCTGAAACAGCTACTACTCCATTGCATCCCGGTCCGTTTACCTCAAACCAGTCTCTGATCCATTGAACTACGTCATCTTTTACTTTTTTTGCGTCAAACATTTTAATCCTTCTCCTTCATCAATTCCTGAAGTACAGTATTTGCTATCGGACCCGCCACAGTAGCGCCGGCTCCGCCGTTTTCTGCCATTACCACAAAGGCATAATCGCCTGTATAGCCATAAAACCACGCGTGTGTGTTCCTGCCGTCTCCGGTCTCTGCAGATCCGGACTTAGCTCTGAGCTCCAATCCTGGGAAATTATCGTCCCCATAGTTGTCCAGAACGTCATCCCTGAGCATTGAATCAAGTTTATCCGCCGTGGAGCTATCCATAAGTCTCGTGCTTCCTGCCGACTCACCTTTGATGAGGCTGGGCTCAGCACTTGTTCCTCCTCCGGCTATGGAACCCATGAACACAAGCATTGACATTGGATTTGCCTCATCCTCGAACTGACCGATACCCGCCCAACCGAGGTCTATCGGATCGGCGTCAAAGTTGAAAGTTCCTTCAGCAGTCTTGATGCCATTGATTTCATAGGATGATGTGAGACCCATCTTTTTAACGTACTTTTTCATGGTCTTCTTTCCAAGGTCGTTGGCCAGCTGTCCGAAGGCGCAGTTGCAGGAGTTCGCAAGAGCCCCGTGGAAATCCATGGTTCCGTGAACTTTAGGACATGTGATCAGGCTGCCGCCCAGATCGTGGCTGCCGTTACAGGTGAAAGTCCAGTCGTCGAGATCATCCAGATTCTCTATGGCTGCTGCGGCTGTCAGTACTTTGAAGGTGGATCCGGGGGTGAATTTCCCGTTGATCACCTTGTTTATATATGCGCCTGATTCTGCGGTAGCTGACGCGTCGGGATCCGACGGATCGACCGTGGGAGTGCTGACCAGGCATACTATATCGCCTGTCTTATAATTATATACACAGACAAAGCCGTTGTAATTTCCCAAAGCATTATATGCAGCGGTGTTCAGGTCCTTATCTATGCTAAGCTCCACCGTGCCTCCCCTGCGGCCCAGAATGCCGTCCGTACCGGTCACGAAGTTGTATCCTATTAGCCTGGATCTGAAGGCGATGTTGGCGCCCGTGGTTATATTGAAATTCAAGTCCCCGGTAAGATGCGAACAGGCTCGCCTCTCGGTCTCGCTGTCGCTGTATACCGGGCCGCGGTCAGAATACTTCAAAAGAACGTCTCCGTCCCTGTCGGTCACCTTGCCCGCATTCAGATTGCCGTTTTTAAAGATATGTGAATTGGCGTAATAACTCGCCCAGTCGCTTCCGTTCGTCTCAAGCCTGACTATGAAAAAGATCAGCCCGGCAAGCATGGCAAGTATCAGGAGCAGGCATATCACGGCTCTTCCTTCGAGTTTCCTCATGACTTGCCACCTCCTTTGACCGCCAGGCTTGCGTGAAGTCTGGTATCAGCCGATTTCAGGAAGGCCAGAAGCGCCCAGGATACTATCATGGACGTGCCTCCATTGGATATGAACGGGAAAGTAACTCCTGTGAACGGAAGTATGTCCGTCGATCCGAAAACGTTAAGCATGGTCTGGAAAACCATCATCGATGTCGCCCCGCATGCCGCGATCGTATAGAAGGTGGATCTTCCCGAAGTGATGGATCTTATCGCAAAGAACGCCAGCACAACTATGCTTAGCACAGCCAGACATGCGACTATGAGACCCCATTCCTCTACAAGCATTCCAAAGGGCAGATCCATGTCCGCAGCGAATACTCCCGAAAGCCAGCCCTTACCTGCGCCGACACCCAGCAGTCCGCCTGAAGCAGCCGCCGACAGCGCCCTGCTCTGCTGATAACCTGCGGCATCCACAAAAGCGGGATCCCAGACATGCATCCAAGTCGCGAATCTGTCCGCAATATATGGCTTGAACTTGAGGATCAGGAAACCTCCTGCTGCAGCTGCTCCAACGAGAAGGATCAGCTTTGAAAGATCTCCGGATCTCAGGAATGATATCACAAGGAAGGTCACGAAGTAAATGATCGCAGTACCGAAGTCTCCCATGAGACCCAGACACGCGAAGATAAACAGCGAAAAAGCCATGTACAGGTACAGGTTCTTTTTGCGGAATATCTCGTCCAGCGTTCCTGCTCCTACCCAAATGAAAGCAACCTTCACGAGTTCCGAAGGCTGGAACATCACGCCTCCCAGGCTTATCCAGTTCTTTGCGCCATAAGTCACAGTTGCAAATATCAGGTTTACAACGAAAAGAAGTATCGTGCCCGCGATAAGGCCCCATCTGATTATCTTGGATCTTTCAAGGTTCCTGAGGTAGACGCACATGATGAACATGACCACTACGCCTATTCCAACGCATGTAACCTGCTTGATAAGGGCGTCCGGAGACTTGGATGCGACGATGGCCAGACTGAGTGTAGAGAGGAAAAAAGCTATGATCTCCATCTCAACAGCGGCTCTTTTGATGATCTTGAGAACGCTGAAATATATCCACTCGATGATGATAAGGCCTCCAAAAGCAAAGACCATCTGCATAACGTGATCCTCTCCCTTGGCTAGCCAGAGCTGTATGAAAGTCAGGATCTGGAACAGCGTGAGACAGGCCATTGCGGGCCCCGCTGTCATTACCTCCGTATCGCTCAGCCTCATCTTCGTGTTGTTATACTTTTCCTGTATCGATATGGGCATCAGGGTGAATTCCGTCAGACCGGCGCGTATCACGTCGCCGTACTCCAGATCTATGGCAGGCGCTTCCACCCCCTTCTCCATAGATATCTTGACGAACTCATCGTCTCTTGCTGATTTTGGCTCCTTTGACGCCGCGTAATCCAGATAAGCGTTCCTGTCGCTTCTTCCGTATGAGCGGAATTCCTTATAGTTTAGTTCCGATTCCTCACCTGAATTCAGCCATGTGCCGTTCTTCGAACCAAGATCCCTGAAAGTCCACTGCCCCTCTTCATCTCTGATAAGAAGTCCGTGGTTTCTGGAAAGGTTCTTATCATCAGCGCATATATCGCATGATCTGGCCCTTCCTACGACGTTCTCCCAGTGAGTCAGAGGTTCGCTTGTTTCAGAGAAAGGAACTATATTGCCGTTCTCATCCTCTCTGTATCTCTTAACCTTAAGATACGCCCATACCTCCGCAGGATTCTTGACCCTGATCAAGGAGCGGATGCACCTTATGAAGATATACAGAGCCAATATTACGAAAACAGGCCGCAATATTATGCTTATGGTATCAGCCCCGAAACTGACATCCTTAAGCGTTTCTGTTATCTTTTCCACTAAATTTCCCAAATCCATTTATGTCTATCCTTTTTTAATTAAAAATGCTCATAGCAATAGATAATATATTATATCACAAATAATTCAAGATGCCAAATGAAAAAACCGTGCTGTCATTATGATGATTCAACAAGGTACGATGTCCCTATTTTCCAAAAAACTTTGATTCCGGGACACTATTTAAACAAGGCTGGGGGTATCCGCAGATATACACGATCGAGAAATACGCTTGGGCAGGTCGTTTTTTGGAATATTTATGTCGAATAGTAGTAGAAAAAGTATGTGTCGTACTTTCCCTTTGTTAATTGATCAGATCCCCTCAAAAAAACGCCGAAAAAAATTGTCCCTAAAATGGACTTTTTCAGCATACAGGGACAAATCACGCGAAACAAATGGCCACATACCCCCGGGGGG
>JAEEGL012116847.1_pt1 | contig 10956 bp, 12 predicted proteins | sample 9134231 | NCBI WGS metagenome assembly JAEEGL01 (sample SAMN16246548, study PRJNA631951) | gut metagenome | biome: gut microbiome; feature: rumen; material: fiber-attached | host: Bos | place: Iran: Karaj | collected 2018-10 | reverse complement strand
TCAACTACGGTGCCATCGGTGTGGTCATAGGACATGAGATGACCCACGGCTTCGACGACCAGGGCCGCCACTACGACAAGGACGGCAACCTGAACGACTGGTGGGAGGACGAGGACACCGCACGTTTCCAGAAGAATGCACAGGTGCTGGTTGACTGGTTCAACAAGGTCAAGATCAGCGACGACCCCGAGGTCTATGCCAACGGCAAGCTCACCCTGGGTGAGAACATAGCCGACAACGGCGGTCTCCACATCAGCTACCAGGCTCTCCAGACTGCCCTGCAGAAACGTCAGGTCAACGACAAGGAGATGGACGGCTTCACGCCTGCCCAGCGTTTCTTCCTCGCCTATGCCGGTGTATGGGCCACCAACACCCGTGATGAGATGAAACTGCAGCTCACCGCCAGCGATGTCCACAGCCTTGCCGAGAACCGCGTTAACGCCACCCTGCCGCACGTTACCGAGTTCCTCGAAGCCTTCGGCATCCAGCCCGGCTGCGCCATGTATCTGGCTCCCGAACTCCGCGCCCAACTTTGGTAACAGATTCTTATTTTACAATAGAAAAGAGTGGGTTGTGCCTTGCACAGCCCATTTTTTTACGCCACCACGTCGAGACAAAGGGTGGATAACTCAAAAAAAATGTGTATATTTGCAAAATGCACTTTGTGCGGGTGTCCGTTGCAAGGTGCTGTGGAATAGCGAATAATAACATAAAAACAACAATATATGAAACAACTTATCGAGTGCGTCCCCAATATCAGCGAAGGACGCGACATGAATATCATTAACCAGGTCACCGCCGAGATTGAGAAGGTCGAGGGCGTAAAACTCCTTGATGTGGACCCCGGCCAGACCACCAACCGCACCGTCATCACCTTTGTGGGCGAGCCCGAACAGGCATGCGAGGCCGCTTTCCGCGTGGTGCAGAAAGCCGCTGAACTCATCGACATGCGCAACCACCACGGCGCCCATCCCCGCCAGGGTGCCACCGATGTGTGCCCCCTCATCCCCGTCAGCAACATCACCATGGAAGAGGTGGTGGAATATGCCCACAAACTGGGCAAACGCCTGGGCGAGGAGCTCAACATTCCCATCTACTGCTACGAGAATGCCGCCTTCCAGCCCAAACGCCGCAATCTGGCCTACTGCCGCACTGGCGAATACGAGAGCCTCTCCAGCCGTCTGGGCAGCGAGGAATGGAAGCCCGACTTCGGCCCCAATGAGTGGAACGACCATGTGGCACAGACTGGCGCCACTCAGGTAGGCGCACGCGATTTCCTCGTGGCTATCAACTACAACCTCAACACCACCAGCACCCGCCGTGCCAACGCCGTAGCCTTCGACGTGCGCGAAAAGGGTCGCCCCCAGCGCGAGGGCGGCAAACCCAGCGGCAAAATCATGAAGGACGAAAAAGGCAACACCATCATGATTCCCGGCACCCTCAAGGGCACCAAGGCCATCGGCTGGTACATCGAGGATTACGGCATCGCACAGGTGTCTATGAACATTACCAGCATCAAGGTGGCTCCCGTGCATCTCTGTTTCGACGAGGTATGCCGTTGTGCTGCCAACCGCGGCCTGCGCGTCACGGGTTGTGAAATTGTGGGTCTCATTCCCAAGAGTGTGCTGATCGACGCTGGCAAATACTATCTGGCCAAACAGCAGCGCAGCCTTGGTGTCAGCGAGGACGAAATCATGAAGGTGGCCATCAAGAGCATGGGACTGGATGACCTTAAACCTTTCGACCCCAAAGAGAAAGTTATCGAATTTCTTATCGAGGACCACAGCCAGAAAAAACTGGTCGACCTCACCTGCACCGGATTCTGTGACGAGACTGCCAGCGAGAGCCCCGCTCCCGGCGGCGGCAGCGTAAGTGCCTACATGGGCGCCCTGGCAGCCTCTCTCGGCACCATGGTGGCCAACCTCACCGGCGGCAAGGCAGCCTACGACGACGAGTGGGAGAAATTCAGCGATGTGGCCGTCAAGGGACAAGCTCTCAAGACCGAGTTGCTCCACCTTGTAGATGAGGACACCAATGCCTTCAACAAGATTATGAATGCCTTTGGCCTGCCCAAGAAGACCGACGAGGAAAAGGCCGCCCGCACGGCTGCCATCCAGGAGGCCACCAAGTTCGCCACCGAGGTGCCTTTCCACACCATGCAGAAGAGCTTCGAGGCCTTCGAGGTGTGCCGCGCCATGGTGGAATGGGGCAACCCGGCAAGTGTCACCGACGGCGGCGTGGGCGCATTGGCAGCACGCAGCGCAGTGATGGGCGCCCATCTCAACGTGAAAATCAACGCCAGCTCGCTCAAGGATGAGGCCTTCAAGAACGACATCCTTGCCAAGGCTGCCGACCTCGAAGCCCGCGCTATCCGCGAAGAGGCTGAAATCATCAAGATCGTCAACGAAAAAATAGGTCTGTAATTCCAAATTGAAAATTGAAAATTGAAAATTTACCGGGTGCGGCAGCAACTTTCAATTTTCAACTTTCAATTTTCAATTCACAAACAATCTACACCATGACTCCTGAAGAAATAATAAAGGAATTGGAACAGCAACAGCAGTTGTTGAACAACTACTTGGACCTTACCACCGACATGGAGGACGATGCATCCTACATTGCCCGTGGCAACGGTTTCTGCGATGCCAAATACAGTGAAGATTTCCTTCAGGGACAGACCGAAAAGATACGCAAAAGGATAGCCGAACTGCAGCGGAGCCTGCAATAACGGCTGACATTTCTAAACCAACAGAAGGCGGTCAGGGTTCTGGCCGCCTTTTTTATACCAAATCGGTCATTAGGGTTTCATACCTAATTGCTACATCCAAGCATCCATGCAATCTCTTTCAAGCGTCGTCATTTATTCGCTCGTTATTCGATCGTTTTCCCTTTTTTCTCCGTTTCAGAAAGGGAAAAATGAGGGAAACATATCGAAAAACGATATGATAAAGAACGACGCAACATCGAGCCCTGAAGGCACACTGAGGAACGTTGGGGACAAATATACGACATTATCGGAAAACTGACGAAAGGTGACGTAATTCCTCACAGAATAAAGAGTAAATTACGCGCGAAGCGGCAAAAAGCAAGTAAGAGGTAAGAACTAAGAGCCAGGAGCTGTGGCATACAATCCTGGCTCTTAGTTCTTACCTCTAAACTCGTTCGGGTCAATCAGCTAAACTCTAATGACCGATTCGGGTTTAAAAGGGAAAAGGAACGATGCTACAGGGAAGACAGCTATGGACTATGGCGAAACGGCAGTGGCGTGTTCTGCCAAAGTGGGACAAACCCTATTGACCAACCTTCGTTGTAAAAGGAAAATAAATGAAATTGCTATAAGAATCAATAATGAGGTTGGATATAAGAAAAGAATCCCCAACCGACAGGGTAGGGGATTCTTGATTTGATGTTGGATTGTCTGATTGAATTATTCAACTACCTCGGCAACAGAACCGCGGTAAGCCGGACAGGTGTGATGTGTGCAAGAAGCAGCCACCGTTGCAAAAAGCATTAACAAGCAGACAATGATAACTGTTTTTTTCATATTCGTGTGTTTTATATGTTTTACTATAGATGATAATTAATTAGGTGCTTAAAATCAAATATGTCCGTTTTCCAAGTCGATGTCGGATCTCTGGTTTGAACTGTCCCTCCGCAGGATACCCATCTCTACCAAGCGACCACGAATAATGCGTTCACGCATAGTAGTCCCTCGCGATTTGTGCGCAATCTCGTATACTTTGGCCGGAGTGGTAAAATATATGATTGCAATTTTCAAGTATGCCCACTTATTGGCACTGTTTTTCCACGTTTTTTGTTTGTTTTCGGACATGTAATGGGTTGTGTATTATATTGATGGGATGTTTATAATCGTATTGTTTCAAATAACAAAGATACAACTTTTTTTCAAACTATCAAAAATCATTTTATTATGTTACACAAAATAGCAAATATTAACGATATTTTGCACTAACACAGAAAATGACGCTATCATTTTGAGTATTTCTACAGACAGAAGATGAAGTACAGATGCACAAATAGGGTAGGGTGGTTTTCTTTCTGTAAGGTTTGTTCTCGGGTATATCATACTTAAATGTACGAATATGAGTGTATAAAGTGAATTTTCACTGTGTTATTTAACATTTTAGAGAACATATTTACAATTACTGGTATTCTGTATTGCATGAAATCAATTCTGAAAGGGGATAGGTGTGGTATAGTCTTAGTAACAATGGAGCTTGTAGAATTGCCCGTCATAATGTATATACATATGTGAAATTGTTAAGTGTTTACATTTGAAAATGTACGTACCTTGGTATATACATGTGTAAATGTATGTTTATTTTACATTTGTAATTAATATAATATGTTAATTATACTATCATATAGTACATTATAATATATTATCTCGTTATATATCAGTATTATAATATGATTTATATAATGTAAATAATAAAATATTTGTTGTATTATTTCAGAGTATTTATTTATAAAACATTTAATCTATTTTATTATCTGTTACATAGTTATTTAATTTATATTATATCATTTATTAGTTTATATTATATGGTGGTTACACATGTAAACGACATTAAATTTAACAGTTTAATTCAATAATTATTCGTATCTTTGCAATTTGAATTGTATACATTACAGATGTAAACATTAATATTATATAAACAATGGTTGACCGTATTAATATTTTATTGAAGGCGAAAAATATTACAGCACGCCAGTTTGCCGAGGAGATTGGAATACAGCCAAGCGGCATGTCTCATATTCTTTCTGGTAGAAACAATCCAAGCCTTGATTTTGTGTTGAAGGTGATGAAGCGCTGGCCTGAAGTGAATATCAACTGGCTGATGTTTGGCAAGGGTGAAATGTATGTTAATCCTCCAATCAATTCTTCGTCTGCCCCTGTTGAAGAGCTACAAGAAGTATCGGATAACATTTCAGGAACAGTTGATTATGACTTGTTTTCTCAGCCCTCGGTTACGGAAAACAGTGAGGCGACATCTCAGTCTGTTAATTTCTCAGGAACAGAGGAGAAAACTCAACCTGAAGTTGCAGATCCGGATGTTGAGCCAGCAATTGAATCCCCGGAAGATTCTGTTCCTGTTTCTTCCCAATCCCCTTCATTGAATGATTTTCCACAATCTCGTTATACCCCGCCTGCCCCACAACCTCTCGAGAATTGCGTAAACGAAACTAATACTCCATCTGGTCAAGAAAAAGTCATTCTCGCGAAGAAGAGCATTGAGAAGATTGTTGTGTTCTATTCCGACCATACCTTCGGCGAATATTACCCTGAGTAATTATCATCGATGGACGAGCCATGCAGGTTAATACAAGGGCCTGTACAATATTGTTCATATTTCTGCGTTATATATTCTATGAATAGAATCGTATTATTTTGTTTACTCGCAGTGTTCCTGCTTTCGGGGTGTGAGAAACCCAAGGAGAAGCAAGAAAAGCCGTTTTATCCAGCCGAGGGAGCGGTGAATGCCCGTTATTCCATTGGCGACACAGTGACTGTAGTTTTTGCCCAGGGCAACCTGCAGTATCAGGCCTCGACCCGGACTTGGCGATTTGCATCAAATCAATATGACGTGATAGGCTACTCCAATGAGCTGGTGGATACCAATTATGCGGGGTGGATAGACCTTTTTGGCTGGGGCACTTCAGGCTACAACGATTTGATGCCGTATACAGTGGTTGACATAGACAGTTGTTATGTGCCGGAGTTTATCGACATTGCCGGCACCGACTATGACTGGGGTCGATTCAATGTCGTCAGCAATGGGGGCAACAAGCGGGGTGTGTGGCGCACGATGAAGTATGACGAGTGGCGGTATCTGTTCTTTTTCCGCGAGGATGCCCGGACAAAACGCGGCTTAGCGACGATAGAGAGTGCACGTGCCAACGGCGGAGCGATGTGCGGACTGCTGCTGCTGCCCGACAAATGGGAGCTGCCGGAGGGGTGCACCTTTCAGTATGGCACGAACAAAGGATTTGAGACCAACCGCTATACCATTGAGCAGTGGAATCGTATGCACGGTGCGGGAGCGGTGTTTCTGCCCGCTGGTGGATACCGCGACAAGTACAAGGTGTCGCTTGTGGGAGAATATGGTTGCTATTGGGCTTCCACATACTACGACAAATACACGGCCAGCGAGCTGTATATCCAGGCCATCGGTTATGGGCTTTCCACTTCGGCCCGTAGCAATGGACACAGTGTAAGGCTGGTTCAGGAAAGGTAGTCCTATGAAATCGAATCGGTGAACATAAAATCTATAAATATGATACACGATTATAATTTGAAAAGAATGTTGTTGGTGGCGTTTTTGACGATGGCTGGATGTGTGTTGTCGGCGCAGGATATTGACGTGTCCACAGCGCGTCAGATAGGGGCATACTATCTGACCGAAGCAACTGATGCCAAGCAACAGTATGACCCTGATGGTCTTAAACTCGAACTCCAATACGACAATGCAACACTATGTGTGCCTGCTTTGTATGTTTTTAATGCAAAGGACGGTTTTGTCGTCGTTTCGGCATCGGAGAGGGTAGAGCCGGTATTGGCCTATTCCACTTCTGGCTATATAGATACAGTAGGCAACCCAGCCTTGCAGGCCATCTTAGAAGGCTATGCCCAAGTGGTGTCCGACAATCAGACCCACGGAACAGCTGTGTCGAGTCAGGTAAAGAGTTTGTGGGATGAGGTGTATAACCATACACTTTTCCTCGACAACTCCAAGGCTGGTTCGCTGGTGAAGTCCACATGGGGTCAGGGGTCGGCAAACAGCCCCACCTACAATATCATGTGCCCCACCAAAGATGGGAAGCATTGCATTACGGGCTGTGTGGCTACCGCCATGGGCACCATTATTCATTACTGGAAGTATCCCGTCAAAGGCGGTACTGAGGGGAATTATAATGCTATGACTTCATGGGATGGGCAGACTATTAGGTACAAGTTCCGTGTGGATTCCAACAAGTTTGTGTACGATAGCATGCCGAACAAGTTGTCAAGGACAAGTGTATGGGAGGAGAAACGTGCTGTCGGAAAGCTCCTCTTTGCCTGTGGTGTGACAGTGGGGATGAAATGGGGCTTGGACGGCAGCAGCGCAAGCTCAAACAAGGTGCCAGAAGCCTTGTGGCGCTATTTTGGCTACAGTAACAAGGCCACCTATCTTAAACGCGACGGGGTTAGCGACAATGAGTGGAACAGGCTTCTCCATGTAGAAATCGAGGAGAACGGGCGGCCGGTTTACTATCGCGCCACGTCGCCGCGCAGCACGGGGACCGATGCCAACCATGCCTTTGTGATTTGCGGTGTGTCGGGCAGCAGCCTGAACAGATATTGGGTTAACTGGGGTTGGAATGGTAGTTCCAACGGTTTCTACACACTTACGCCCATGGCATCGATAGAACGATCCAGCAGCTATACTTTTACTGACGGACATGCCATGATACACCATATATATCCCAATAAGGAAGGCATTATGGAGAACAGCGAGATGCATGTTGCGCCGGCTTTCCCCAATCCCGCTTCAGGACAAATCACCATTCCTGTAGATTTGGCATTCAATGCTATACTCACGGTGTTTGCCGCTGACGGGTCGGTGGTGCATCATACCATCGTGCCGACTGGAACAAAAGCGTACACCTTGAACCTTCAGGGTTTTGCCGCAGGATCTTATTTCTACCGGTTAAATGGTGTTTCTTATAAATTCTCTGTCGTAAAATAGTTTGCGATTATGGAGTATGGCCAGGAAGAGATTCAGCAGGTAGTGCTTGCCCAGCGCGATTTTTTCCGCACAGGGCAAACCCTTGATGTGAAATGGAGGATAGCGCAACTGAAGAGGCTGCGCTGCGCGGTGTTGTCTTATGAGCAGGAGTTTGAACAGGCATTGGCAGCGGATTTGGGCCGCAGTGCGGTGGAGGCGTACCTATGTGATATCCTCCCTACGGTGACGGAGATTGACGAAACCATCCGCGGTTTGCGCCGTTGGGCGCGGCCAGAGTGCCACTACAGCGACTTGATGTGTTTTCCCAGTTTGGTGACCAAGGTATATAAGATGCCGTATGGGGTTATGCTGATTATCAGTCCGTTCAACTTCCCCATTCTGCTCACCCTCGGAGTGCTGACGGCAAGCATTGCCGGTGGCAACACAGCGGTAATCAAAGCAAGCTCTAAGTCGGCGGCCTGTACGGCGGTGCTGAAACGGTTTATCGCCGAGGTGTTTCCTCCGGAGTACGTCACCTTAATTGACGGAGGGCACGATGTGGCCGACATCTGTCTGGCACAGCGGTTTGACAAGATTTTCTACACGGGGTCTCCCGCAGTGGGGAAGCATGTGATGGCGGAGGCGGCCAAGAACCTCACACCCGTGGCCCTTGAACTTGGGGGCGAGACAGGCAATTGGTGCGTTGTCCGCAAGGATGCGGACTTGAAGGACGCTGCCCGCAAGGTGGCTTTCTTCAAGCTGTGCAATGCCGGGCAGATTTGCATCAATATCAATCAGGTGGCTGTGGCAGAGGAGGTGGCTGAGCCATTCCTTGCCGAGTTGAAGGCTGCCTATACAAAGCAGATAGGGGAGGTGGCTGAGCAAAACGGCGATTACCCCAAACTGATAACGCTTTCGGCTTACGACAAATGTGCCTCTTTGGCTGAAGAGTACCGGGACCGCATTGTCTTTGGCGGGCATGGGGACCGCGACAGCTGCCGTTATGCACCTACAATACTATATCCCGTCGGGGTTGAAGACCCCATTGTGCAAAAGGAGCTCTTCTGTCCGTTGCTGCCTGTGGTGCCGTTCAAGGACAGCGAGATTGACAGTCTGATGACGACTATTGCCGAGCGCGAGCACCCGCTGGCTCTTTATCTCTTTACCAAGAACAAGCGGTGGGCGCGGCGCGTAATGCAGAGCCAACAGTATGGCGGTGGATGCATCAACGAGGTGTGTGTGCACTTGATGGTAAAAGGTGTGCCGTTCAACGGTACGGGTCATTCCGGAATGGGTGCCTATCATGGGGAGTGGGGCTTCCGCGAGTTCACGCATCCCTCCACTGTGCTGATGGGCAGCAGCCGGTTCAACCTCTCTCTGCGGGAGCATCCCTATAGCGGAAAAGCGGGAGAAAGTAAGCTCAAGATGTTGAAGTTGTTTACTAAATAATTATTTAATTATGAAGAAAATACTATTCGTTATCTCGTTTATCTGTTTAGGTATTCAAGCCTTTGCCCAGGAGCCGGTAACGCAGGACTCAGTCAAGCAGCAGCCTATCATTTATGAACATACAACATACGATACCGTATATCAGGTGCCTCCCACAGCACAGGTGTCTGTTCCTCAACAGGCACAAGAGCATCAGGGTATCACGGTCTTGGAGCCAGAAAACATGGTGTTGAAAGCCGGTGTGGAGAACACGGTCCGCATCAAACTTGAAAAGGTTGGTGCAAACAACACCATACTCAAGGTGGTGAACGAAGATGTATGCGGTATGCGCAAAGGCGGTGAGCTTGGCACGTATTATATGACTCCCAAAGTGAATGAGGGTACGGTGTTGGTGCGTGTTGGCTATATGGACTTTGCGGGAGCCTATTTCAAGCTCGCCGATTTGGAATTCACTATCGTCAGCGATTCGTCAAAGCCAGAGTAAAGGCAAACTTTTTCTCTTTGTAGAGGGTGGTCTCCAGCCGTTCATCCGGTTGAAGATGGGTTAGTATGTCGCGTAGTTCGTGCGTGATGCCTGTGCCCCGTAGTTTGAAGAGAGCCTCTTTCTTTGTCCAGAAGGCGGCGAAGGTCTGCTCGGGGCAGTCAGATTGTTTTACCTGTTGCACCTCCTCGTCGTTCAAGCAATAGTTGAGCAGGGATTCGGACGGTGATACAAACCGCTCCACATCCACTCCGATGGGTGCGCTGTCAACGGCTACGGCGATGGCGTGGGGACAGTGGCTGATGTTGAAGTGAATGTCTGGATGGTTTGCCAGATGGGGTTTGCCGTGGGAGTTGTATTCAAAGTGGAGCAAATCGTTCTGTGGAATCAATCCGTTTCCGGTCAACAGCTCTTTCAGCATCAGGATGCTCTTGACTGTGGCAAACTGCCCGAAAGTGTGTTTGAACTTTAGTGCAATGGCCTGATGTTCTTCCGGCACAAGAGGTAATAAGCGCTGCACCTCTTCAGGGGTGCAGCGCTCCATGTTGTCAAAAATAGAGTAAAGCATCTTACAAAGCTTTAAGGGCTGCCTGCAGGGTCTCGATGATGCTGCGGGAGGAGAAGGTGGCACCGGAAACGGTATCGACTTTCTTCTTGCAGGCTTTGCTCACCTTCATGCCGTCCCATTGTTTGAGAAGTCCGGCATCCACAACGCGTTGCAGGTATCCAGGGGTCTCGTTGTTGGGCAGCAGTACCACGCATTTCACTTTCTGCTTGGCGTCGAGGGCTATCATCAGGGGCGTTTCGCCGTTGTAGCCTTTGATTCCGTCGCTGGCGGGTTTGGAATAGACTGCATAGCCCAGCACGGCTTTGTTGGCATCGAATACCACAGTCCATTTGGCTTCCTTCTTCACGCTTTTGGCTTCGGGGAAGGCCTTGACAATCTCGGCGGCCATGCCGTTGATGGTCTTGGGCTGTTGGGCTTGCTGTGCCTGATGCTGTTTGTGGTGGGGACAGTTGCCGCAATGCTGGCCGTTACCGTGATGCTGGGCCATTGCCGGAACCATAGCCAGACTTAAAAGAGCTATAAGAAAAAGTTTCTTCATGATTTTAAGATTGTTTGATTGTCTGATTGCTTGATTGCTTTAGTGATTGTTTGATTGTCTGATTGCTTGATTGTTTGAGTATTTTCACTCAAACATTTACACATTCAAGCATTCAAGCAATAACTCAAGCATTTACACATTCAAGCATTCAAGAAATAAATTGATTATTGTGCAAAATACTCATAGAAGT
>JAEEGL011761449.1_pt1 | contig 10956 bp, 11 predicted proteins | sample 9134231 | NCBI WGS metagenome assembly JAEEGL01 (sample SAMN16246548, study PRJNA631951) | gut metagenome | biome: gut microbiome; feature: rumen; material: fiber-attached | host: Bos | place: Iran: Karaj | collected 2018-10 | reverse complement strand
ATACATGACTCTCATCAGATACAGCCCGCCGGGAGGTGCAGGTGCTCCTAAGCGTCTTCTATCATGATTACAGTACAGTTCTTTTATTTCTTCAGCAGTCATCTGATTTGTTCCAACCAGATATAAAGCTCTTGCCATGTTCCGAACCATATTATGCATAAACCCGGTTCCGACCACGTCGAATTGAAGTATATCTTCTTTTAAGCTTAATTCTGCCTGAAGGATATTTCTAACAGTGCTTTCGTATTGCTGGGGGGACTTTGCAAAAGCTGCAAAATCATGCTCACCGATGAATACTTTAGCCGCTTCGTTCATTTTATCTATATCAGGTCGCTTTGTTAACTGCCAGTAAAACCTTTCGTAGAAAGGAGATAAGGTTTCAACAAGTTTCCACTGATATCGATAGTGCTTTCCGCGAGCTGAGAAACAAGGGTGGAAGCCTTCTTCTACTTCTTCTGCCCTGCTTATCCTAAGACTCCCAGGGATTGCACTGTTCAATCCGATGATTAACTTTTCAAGCGGTATCGGGCATCTCGTCTTGAATAATACCACCTGTTCAATTGCATGAACACCGGCATCTGTCCGACCCGCACCCAGCGCACGGCTTTCTTCGCCTCTGGTTATTAGCTTGAATGCCCTTTCTAGTTCGCCTTGAACAGTTGGGACATCAGGTTGAAACTGATAACCGAAAAACGCACTTCCGTCGTAGGTGACGATGAGTTTAATGTATCTTACATTATTTGTCAAGCTGTTTTTATTCTTTTTCTTTTCTAAGTAAGCCTGCTCTTTTTCGATAATTCTTTTCGTTCTTTCACTCATCATTTCATTGCCTCTTAGACATATCAGAGATACGGCGGCACATCTGAAAGTATAGCTCTGAAGGAGTCATTTTGTGCCCTACTACCCTTTCCCAGACTTCAGGAGTTTCCATACAAATGTACACAACTGTTTCAGGATATCGCTTTATAACTTCACTTCTAATAAAAGAGTAAAGCTCTTCACGCAAGGGTCTAAAGTATCTGATTTTCCCATCAGAGCAAGAGTAGAACTCTTCTTTGAAAATGCCAGTATTAGGGTGATAAAGTTCAACATATTCCTGAAAACCTTTTGGAAACCTGAAAGTTCCGAGTGATATCCAGCTTATTTCTAAGCCTTCAAGATATTTTGCCATCAAATCGAAAACTTCTAAATATTTCTTCTTCCAGTCTTTTACAGGAATTATAGGTTCAAAATGAAAGGCTAGATTGCAATTTGAAGCTTTAGCAGCATCTCTTGCGGCCGCCAGTCTTTCTTCTATTGAAGCTGTTTTATGTTCTAATGCATCAGCAGATTCCAAGGTATTTAAAGAATATGACATAGTAAGATTTATAGCATCACGAAGCTTTAAAATCGGCTCTATATAATTACTCTTGGTCTTAACCTCTACCGTAAAATCAGGCATATCTTTTGTCCATTCTATAATTGCCTGATTTAAAGGGTATATCTCTTCAAACCCCATTGGATCGCCAAAGTGTCCGGTTCCTAATCGAATAGCGCCTTTTACGTTTTTGCGCAATTCTTCTATTTCTTTGCGACAATCATCAAAATTTACATAAAGAGTAGCATCGCCAGCTCTCTGATAATTCTGAACTATACAGTATTCACATTCAAAAGGGCAGCCGAACCCCCACTCTACTACCCAGTAGCCACACCAGGTTTTCTCACACCTGCAGGGGCAAACTTTAATAAACTTACCCTTGTTTCTAGCCAATAAAAGACCGTTACCAGGGTGAAGTTCGCCATCTACGATTACTTCGTTAGCATAATCAATCTTGCTTTTTATGCTTAAAACCAGAGGGTCATCTACGACATCTCTGCCTATATAAAGGTTCTCGTAAAACAGCCTGCTCACAGTTCGGGAACCTCTTCAAAGAGTTTTCCCAATGCCTTTTTCGCATCATCTAATTTATTTAATTCTGAACGGCTTAAAGACAAATTAATTGTTACGCCCGGCTGAGCAAAAGTGGGGTCTATTTTTATATTCATTGAAACTGGAAATTCAATAGACTCTACAGCTTTTTCAAATTTATCGTAAGCCTGAGTTCTTCTAGGTTGTGCAGTTTTTTGTAATAAGGGAAGAATCTCAACAGCTTTTTCTGCTTTTATAGACTCTGGCAATTCCCCTCTTCTCTGAGCTTGTCTTAAAAATGCTGCAATATTGCGTTTTTCACCAACAGTTCCTTGCATTTTAAGCAAATCGCAAGCATATTTTGCCATATCTTCGCCTAAATGACCTAGCTCACGCCAGATATTGGCAGGCATTTCATAAGAATAAAGTTCGGGAGCCTTTTCCAAAAGACCAGATAAGAATTTAACAGCAAAAACCATTTGTGGCGAATTAGAAAGATTAGCTTTTTTACATATATTTGCGATTTGTTTGTCACTAAGATTCTTTGAAAAAAGAGCAATCTGGTTTATTCCAAATTCTCTGTCATTAAGTTCAAAAAAAAGCTCTATTGGATTTCCATCAGCTTCAACAACAGGTATTTTATCAATTCCAAGCTTTTTACAAATAAGAATTCTTTTATGACCATCACAAACAAAGCCATCTGCGATAACTACAGGAACAATAATTCCACGAGTTCTTATATTTTCAAATAATGTTTCTTCGTAATTAATACTATCTATCGGGAAAACAAATTTTAATTCATTAATATCGTATAATTTACTCATAAACTTTTCTTTTTGAACTATTTAACTTGATTAAGAGGTATTTATAACTCTTTTAAGTTAAAAATATCAAACTGATAAGAATAAAAAAACTAATAATTACAGCAAAATCTCTCAAATATGATTCAGGAATCGTTACTCTTTCTAATATATAACCTTCACCGTCTTTAGTACTAATAACATGTAGTTTTTGATTATTCTTGCAAAATACAGTAGGAATATTCCAATACTCACCAATTGATTTTGCTATTTCTATACTTTTATAATAATCATTTACAAAACCGCCCAGCTCTAAAAAGTTTACAATATCACCATTATTAACAAAAAAGCTGACAACATACTTGTGATATAGATTGGTTTTTTCGTTCACTTTTACTCTATTATTCTTGCCTTCAGGGTTACAATACTGAGGAACAATATTATTAGCAACTTTAACAATGTCTTCCAGTTTAACAAAACCAAATTTGAAGAATGACTTTCCGAAAACATTAAACTCTTTATAGAAAAGACTATTCTTATAATCAATTACAGAGAATACATTTATTTTTATACAACAAACAATAAAAGCAACAATGTACAATGAAAATATTACATAATACAAATAAGGATTATCATGCCATTTTATTATAAAAGTATTCAATAAAGCCCATAATAAGCCAAAAAGAAGAACCCCTAAAACCAAACATATAAATAAAAGAAAAGTAGAATAATGTATGAAACAAAGCTTTCCTTCTTTATATATCGCTCTATAATAATCTTCGTATGGGCGAAAGGGTTCTGGTATGTTTTGTATTTCCATATAGAATATTTAACTTCAAATTATTATTTTTTACAAATGTTATTGTACACTATATGAATAAAAAATTTAATATTTTTATTCTTCTACTTTTTCGCCTTCTTCAACCATTTCTGCTTCATCAACAGATTCTACTTCGTCTGAACTTCTAGGTCTGGTTACGACCATATGAGCAATTGGTGTAACAATCATCACCTTTTTATCTTCTTCTTTTAATTCATTTGTAGGTATTTGCATACAAAGGATATGAACTATAGAAAAGTCTTTATTATTCCATATTGAAGTTCCGGCAATATTACCTTCTTTTATTGATTCTGCCAATTTTGTAGGATTATTAAGTAAATCCTGGTCTTTTGTAGAATAGAGGTTCTTATAAGGTGTTCCCAGTGCATCTGTTAATGCTTTATTAATTTTATTATAATCAGCAATATAATTGCTTAAGTCTTTATGATCAGTAGCAATTATAGTAACAACTGCATTCATTTTGCCTTCAGAATCAAATTGATAGATATTCTGGCACGGCCCCATTATTTCTGAGTTTTTATTAAAGTAAATTTCAACATCATTTTCGAAGACAAGCTTACTGTCTTTTTCTACATTTTTTATTTCTTCTTTAGAAGCACCAAATTTAAATCTAACCAAGCTATCTTCTTGAGAAGTGGTTTCTTGAGCTGCAGTAATAGAAACAAAAGATAAAACCATTAAGAAGATAGAAATGATTATTTTTTTTGAGCTCATATACAGACGTCCTTTTCTATTTAATAAAATTATTATATTACAATTTATGAAAGCATTGTTTAGTTATTTTTTTGTTTTTTTACAATTTTTTCAATATAATCTCGTGCTTCTTTCAAAGAGAAATTATGTTTTCTAGCTATTTCAGCCAAATCATCAAATTCAATTTTCTTTCTGCTGGTTCCATAGCCAGAAACCCTTTTAATTCTGACTTCTTTATCATCAGCATTAACAATGTCTATTTTTCGTTTAAGAATATATCTATTACATATTTTTTCTCTAACACCAAGAGTAGTAGTATGTTTGAACAATAATTTAAGTATACTGTCTCTGTTTTCGCTCCTGCACATTACTGACAACAAAATACCAGAGCGGCTTTTCTTCATTCCAATTGGAGTTGTATATACATCTAATGCACCGGCTTCGAACAGACGTTCTATTGCAAATGCCAATTCTTCTGCAGTTATATCATCTAAGTTGCAGCAAAGCTCTAAGACCTGGTCGGTATCATCAAAAGTTACGCCCAACATAGCTCTAACACAATTAGCTTGTTCAAAGTCTTTCTTGCCCATTCCATAGCCTATTTTTTCGACACGCATTACAGGCTGACTTTTAAACTCAGAAACGAAGTATTTTAATAAAGCAGCTCCGGTTGGTGTACAGAGTTCACTCTTTATAATCCCGCTATAAGTTGGAACGTCTTTTAAGATTAAAGCTGTTGCTGGAGCAGGAACAGGAAGAATACCGTGTGCACATCTTACTTGCCCGCTTCCAACATTAATAGGAGAAGCTATGATTGATTCAAGTTTTAATTCATTTATAAGCAAACAAACTGCAGTTATATCTGCTACAGCATCTAAGCTACCTACTTCATGGAAATGGATTTCATCGATAGAAGTTCCATGAACTTGGCTTTCTGCTTCCGCAATTATTTTATAAACACCGATAATATCATTTTTAATTTTTTCGGGAATATTCAAATGGTCTTTTACAAGATGTTCTATATCATGTAAGCCATGATGTTCATGATGGTGGGTATGCTCATGACCTTCATGATGATGGTCGCGATGAGGGCAGTGTTCATGTTCGTGACAGTGGTCGTGATGGTGACATTTATCATCATGCTCATGATGATGACTATGTTCACAGCAATGGTCATGATGATGTTCGTGATGGTGTTCGTGGCAGTGGCAATCATCATGGTCTTCATGATGGTGTTCATGGCAGTGGCAATCATCATGGTCTTCGTGATGGTGTTCATGGCAGTGGCAATCATCATGGTCTTCGTGATGGTGATGGTGCTCGTGACAGTGATAATGAACATCACAGCTTTCTTCTTCTTGTCCACCAACCAAAACAGAAAAATGCTTGCCTTGAATACCACATTTTACAGAAGTTTCCAGTTTGAATTCTACATTTGCCAAGCCTATTTCATTTAATTGCTTTATTATTTTTTCTGGTTCAGGGTGAAGCTCTAATAATGAGGCAGCTAGCATATCTCCTGCTGCTCCCATATTACATTCCAAATACAAAGTTCTCATTTACAAGACCCTCCTTCAATATGATTAATCATACTAGCAAGATAACCAGCACCAAAACCGTTATCAATATTAACAACGCTGACTCCGCTTGCACATGAATTCAGCATAGATAATAATGCTGCAACTCCGCCAAATGATGCCCCATAACCAACACTAGTTGGCACAGCAATTACAGGGCAATCAGCCAAACCACCGATTACACTTGCTAAAGCTCCTTCCATTCCAGCTATTGCTATTATGACTTTAGCACTCATTATTTCATCAAGATGACTTAAAAGTCTGTGAAGCCCTGAAACTCCGACATCATAAAGTCTTACAACCTTATTTCCATAAACTTCTGCTGTTAAAGCTGCCTCTTCTGCTACGGGCATATCACTGGTTCCACCTGTTGCAACCACTATTTTGCCACTACAATTAATTGGCGGAATTTCTCCAACAATACCTATTCTACTCATTTCATCATACTTAAAAATTTCAAGGCTCTTTTTAGCCAATTCTGCTGCTTCTTTACTCATTCTAGTAATGAGAATAGTCTTTTGAGAATGTTCTAAGAACGACTTCGATATTTTAACAATCTGCTCAGGAGTCTTACTTGCACCGTAAATGACTTCAGCAGCTCCCTGACGCAAAGCTCTGTGCAAATCAAGTTTTGCAAAACCTAAATCTTCAAAGGGGGCTTCTTTTAATTTCAACATGGCATCAGAGACAGACATTTTGCCATCTCTAACCGAGTTTAAAATGATTTCAACGTTTTTTTGTTCCATAAATATCTTCCCAAAAGTTTTATATAGATTCAGAATTATCCAAATCTATTATGACCATCTGAACCTGGGAAAAAGATAACATATATCATAAATAACTGCCCAAGAATTGGCACATAAAAAAATAACTGCCACCAACCAGAAAAGTCTAAATCATGTAAACGTCTAGTTGTAATCATAATACCAGGTAAGAAATTTACCACCGTCATAACAATATTAATTGTATATACAGTAAGCTGCACATACTGCATAATTTGCGGATTTGTTCTGAAATAATAAAAAGCAGCTCCACAAGGAACACCTATAAAAAGTATTTCTAAGAATAAAATCAAAAACGCGGTTAGCCACAATTCCAAAACACGGCATCTACCACCGAATCCACCAAAGAAATAATTAAATATCAAACCAAACAAAGTTATTTCATTAGGAACATAAGGAGCTGGAGAACCTGCATTAACAGTTTGAGACTGCATTACCGGTGCAGGTTGAACATATTGTACATTTTGATACTGAGGGACTTGTTGAATCTGCTGAGGCACCTGAGAATATGTATTCTGAGTATTCATAGGTGGTGCTGGTTCTGTAAACAAATTTGACACATTGCCATTTGGCGTCGCTGTCGGCGTTGAATTAGAGGAACCCACATTCGCAACGGGCTTTCCACAACCAACACAAAAATTAGCACCTTCAACTATAGGTTTCCCACAAAAAGCACAAAAAGCTCCCATTTTTAACTCCAAAAAAATAACAATTTTCAATATAATTTCTAATTCTCTAAATACTAACTAATTATTTATTATTTAGCAATCTTTATTCCCTTTATTGCACCTATTCAAGACTTATGTTAAATTATCTATATTTAAAAAAGGTTGAGCAGTTTATGAAAAAAATAATGTTAGTTTTCGGCACAAGACCTGAAGCAATCAAAATGTGCCCTGTTGTTAAAGAATTAAAAAAAAGAAGTAATTTTCATACTTTAGTTTGTGTCACTGGTCAGCATCGCGAAATGCTTGATCAAGTCTTAGAAACTTTTGAAATAGTCCCTGATTACGACCTTTCAATAATGACAAAACAACAAACACTTTTTGACATTACAACGAATATTTTAAATAGAATCAAATCTGTATTGGAAAAAGAAAAGCCAGATGTAGTGCTTGTTCATGGTGATACATCTACAACTTTTGTTACTGCTTTAGCCTGTTTTTATCTGCAAATTCCTGTTGGACACGTAGAAGCTGGTCTTAGAACCTATGATATTTTTGCTCCATACCCTGAAGAATTCAATCGCCAGGCTGTAGGAATAATATCTCAATTTAATTTTGCTCCCACAGAAAAAGCTAAACAAAACCTTTTAAAAGAAGGTAAAAACCCACAGACAATTTTTGTAACAGGTAATACTGTAATAGACGCATTAAAGACAACCGTAAAAAAAGATTACACACACCCAGAACTTACCTGGGCAAAAGATGGAAGATTAATCTTTATAACAGCTCATAGACGCGAAAACCTTGGTGAACCTATGCACAATATGTTTAGAGCAATAAGACGCGTTATGGAAGAAAACCCTGATTTAAAAGCCTTATACCCAATACATATGAATCCATTGGTTAGAAAAGCTGCTGATGATGAGCTAGGAAACTTCAACAGAATACATATTATTGACCCTATCGAAGTCTTTGACTGCCATAACATCATGGCGCACTCATATCTGATACTTACCGATTCTGGTGGAATTCAGGAAGAAGCACCTTCCCTTGGCAAGCCAGTTCTTGTCATGCGCGAAAAAACAGAACGCCCAGAAGGCATTGCCGCAGGTACATTAAGACTAGTTGGAACAGATGAAGCAACTATCTATAATAATTTCAAAGATCTTCTAACCAATAAAGCAGCTTATGAAGCGATGTCTAAAGCAAGTAATCCATACGGAGACGGGTTAGCCTCACAAAGAATAGCAGATATTCTTACCGAAAAGCTATAATTATGCAAAAAGACCTTCTGCACGACAGATATGACTTTACAGAGGATGATAAAGCCATTATCGATATTACCTTAGAAACAATAAACGATTTATTCAATTCTTTTGACCGTAAATCTAATTTTTATAAACGAGAATTAGATCAAGACTTCGAAGATTATCTTATTGCTTCTGTTAGAGAGCTCGAAGGTCATTCTTTCATAATTAAAATTGATGTAGAAAATAATTACGATTCAATAACCGAAGAACCAATAAGAAAAGCTGTAAAGAACCACTTTAAATTTTTGTATTGGAAAGAATGTAAAAAAGTAACAAAAGTCTTTCTTAAATTTATTATTCTTTTACTCTTAGGAATAGCCTTAATGGCTTTTTATTATGAACAAGGCAAGTTACTTACTAATTTCAATTCTATTCCAATGTATTCAAAAATAATTATAGAAGGAATAAACATTGCCGGCTGGGTTGCCTTTTGGGAAGCTTTTACATGCCTTATTTTTGATTTTATACCTATTGTAAGAAATAGAAGAGTTTATGAAAGTATTAGTAAAGCAGGAATACGTATAGGCAAGCTATAAAATGGGTATTTAAGGTAATATCATTACAGAACACCCGTTATCAATGTTCCAGAATATATCTTCTATATCAATATTATTCATTGATATAGAACCGTCTGTTGTCCATGAGCTTTCAGAACCAAAACCATGAATTCCAACATTACCACCTAATTCTGTATCATTTGGTGGTGGGTTTCCGTTTTCTTCTGCCTGATTAATATGTATTTCATCAGTAGTAGAAATAATATGATTAATTGTTGCTCTGCTGGCATCTTCTGAAGAAGGGTAATTAATCTGCAAAAACAAATGATATTTGTGATTTAATTTCTTATCACAAATATAATAATTACCTTCAGGAGTTTTCAAATCATCCTTTTTCTGTTTACGACCAATGGCATTACGACCAATTCCAATTACATATGAAGCAATTTCAATAGAACCAGAATAGACGGAAAGTTCTCTATTACGCTTTCTTATAATAATAGAAGGTTTGAAGTTTTCTCTAGTAATATTATGCTTTGCTAATAAAGTATTGAATTTGCTTTTTGCACGTAATTCGCCTTTGTTTTCAAATAGCTTTTGAAATTCATTTGCGACAAAATACTTTGCTGGAGTAATTATTATCCAAATGAATGACAAAATAGCAAAAAGCGATAATACGTAAAAGAAAGCATCTCCAAGATAAGTAACTGGTTTCTTCATTTTATACGAATCCTGTAATCCAACCAACTACGAGATATCTTATTGTTCTACTAATTACACTGGCTAAAATTACTTCTACCAAAGATGTATTATAAATACCCCCTATCCAACATACTGCGGAATAGGGAATAGGACTAACACCAGCAAAGAAAATTGCAAAAAAGCCATGCTTTCTAAATAAATCTCTTCCCGCTCTAAGAACTTTTGAACCAAATATTCTTCTAAATCTCCAAGGACCGAACCATTTTCCTAGAAAATAACCAGTAGAACCCCCAAAAGCACTAGAACTACCAGCTACCAATGCAGTTACTATAAGACTGTTCCCGCCAAAGTTTGAACCAAAAACGAAAAAGTCAGCAGGAATTGGCTGAATAATTACATCTGAAGCCCAGGTCAATAAAAATAAAGCAGGGTATCCAAAATTATTTACAAAAGTCTTAGCCCATTCTTGAACATCTGCTCTATAATAGAATAATAAAAAGAATAATCCTGCAACAAGAACACATACCAAAACAGAAGAAATCCTTGCGGCTTTCCCCATAAGCATAGTAGCTTTGTCCATAACTGCTGAATTTTTCAGTTTTTCAGACAGGACATGTGCTTTTGATTGTTCTTTGTTTTCTTCAGACATTTTTAAAGCAAAGTTACTCCATATTTATAATAGTTTTCGTATATTTCTTAAGAATTATTAACTAAAAAAAGAAAAAAATAGCAAAAAAAAAGACCACTTAAAATCTAAGTGGTCCTTTTTATCTAATTTACTGAAGAGCTTTTAACAATTCGCCAGCTGCTTCAACAGTCTGCTGTGCTCTAACATTTTTGCCATTGCTGTTCAAAGCCTGTACCAATGGGATAATTCTTCTGATAACGGGTTTGAAATTAGCAGCACCTTCTTGATTTTTATATTTGTTCAAGTAAGCAATAAGAGCTCTTGGCTTTGAAAGATTACCAGCTTTGATTTCTTCTTCAAGAATATCGCCCAAGCTGTCTTGAACAAAAGCTAAGAAAGATTTATTTTCAAGTTTTCTTAAACCAACAGCAGTAGTATAGAAATTACCATGATCAGTAAGGTCTAATTTAATATGAGTAAGAATTCTTCCCTTAGAATCACGGATAACAAGGCGGCTTACACCGTTTTTCCAAGATTCTACATTACCAGAAGCGTGAGTTAAGAACTGACCTT
>JAEEGL017376582.1_pt1 | contig 10957 bp, 18 predicted proteins | sample 9134231 | NCBI WGS metagenome assembly JAEEGL01 (sample SAMN16246548, study PRJNA631951) | gut metagenome | biome: gut microbiome; feature: rumen; material: fiber-attached | host: Bos | place: Iran: Karaj | collected 2018-10 | reverse complement strand
TCATTTTCTTTTTTTAATCTTTCTAATTTTTCTTCCAATTCATTATTGATATTTTCTAAATTTTTAATTTCATTTTTTTTCTTTTCTTTTTCTTTATCAATTTGTTCATCATTTATATTTATTTTTTATGTTTTAATTGATTTTATAAAATAAGAATTATTTTTAATGTTTCATTATCTTTAATTAAATCTTGAAGAAATATAATTAATTGATAATATGAATCATTATCTATTGTTATTGTATTTGAAATTTCTTTATTTATCACTAAAGCATTTAATTCTATTGAATTTTCTGAAGATTCACTTCCTTCATAACTTTCATATTCTTCTTGATTATTTTGGAATATTTCTTTAATTTCTTCTTTTGATATTAAAAAATCTTAAAATATTAAGAAAAAGAATGAAAAAAAAAAAATAAAATATTTATTATTTTCATTTATTTTGGAGTAGGATCAGGCCCAAATCCAATCTCCATTCTCCATTTTTTTAAATATTATTTTATTTTTTTTTTAAAATAAGGATTATAAAAGATATTTGAATGTTGTATTTAAAATTATTATTTCATCTTTTTCACTAGAAAGTGAATATGTAAAAACTCTTTTTGAATTCTATAATGAAAATAAAAATTATTTGTACAAACAACAAAAAATAGGAGATTTGAGGGATTTACATCTTTAAGTTATAATAATTATTCTAGGGAACAAATAGATAATTCAGCATTTATTTTTTCTTTAGATAAACTAAAATATTATAATGTAAAAAAGGATGGAATAGCAATTTTTAGTGATAAACAATATTGACCTTTATTTGATGGTGATATAGTAGTTGTTTCAAACAAATGTTTTCTTAATACAAGTTATTCTACGGAAAAAGGGAGGAATTATGAAACAACAGAAAATTATGAGCTTAATGGACGTGAATTCACATATTTTATCAAAGAAATTGAAGTTTTTCAAATAGTTTAATTAAAAAACTATTTATTAATCAACATTTAAAATATTTAAGTATAATATTGATAAAATCAATAACATATAAACTTTTTTTATTCAAATATATTGACTTTTGAGAATAAATTGATATTATTTGAAAAATATTCATTCAAAAAATAACACTGTTAAGCATAACTAATATCATAGAAGGCTTTTAAATAAAGATATTAAATTATAATTTTTTTGATGATTAATTTTTATGATAAGAACTATTTCATAGAAAATTTTTGTTAACCTTAAAGTATTGTTAGTAATAGAAAAATCAAAAGCAATGAAATCAAAAAAAAGCCATTATTATTATATTTTGAAAACTCAGATAAACATGGTGAAAATATAATAGTATTATTTAAAGCAGGTGATGACTTAAGAATGGATATTGTGACATTAAATTATTTAAAATAATGCAAACAATGTGGTACAAATTTAAAAATGAGTTTATATAATGTTTTAAGTACTGATTATTATTCAGGAATGTTAGAAATAGTTAAAAATTCATTAACTTTAGCAGAAATTCATAAAGAAGAAGGAGGAGCATTTCAGTTTAAGAAAAAATACATTTATACTGGAGGAAGTTCTTTTCAAATGATTAGAGAAGAATTTAGTGAAGAAGAAGTTTATGAATTAAATATTAATAAACAAATTCATTCGAATTATTTTAATAAATGTATTGTTTTTTATAAAGAAGATTAATAATGTTTGGAACCAATAATTTATTAATTAAGGTTGTTCCATTTTTTATTTTTTTGTATATCAAAAATAAAATGTAAAATTATAAATTATATATTTTATATATTATAAAAATAATTATATTTTTAAAAAATTGCCTATAAGAAACAATTTGCAAATTTAGTATAAATATTAAATTCAAAAAATAAATTATTAATAAATATGGCTGAACAGTTAGAAAACTCAATTAGAATTGAAGATAATCAAATTAAATTCCCTTCAAATTGTTCTATAGAATTTTATTGTTTGTATAATAATGAAGAAGATTTAAAAAATTATTTACATTTCTTTAATGATATTTCATCAAATAATTCCATTTCAGCAAAATATAATGACATTGAAGATTTAAAAAAAAAAATAAAATGCCACAGTGAAAAATTTTTTTTAATTTTTATTCCAAAAAAATTCAGAGAAAATAAAAACGAAATTCATAAACATATACTATTATATGAAAATGGAATAAAATATATGTTAATTGATATAACTGCATTGAATGCTTCAAAAAAATTTGGGGATTATATTTTTTATAAAATAAATCAAATAAAATACATTATTTTAATTAAACTAGGGACAAACATTTTATCCTTTGAAAATAATAAAAATCAAAATTATTTAGAAATAGCATTAACTTTCAATCAAACAGACATTAATTCTTTTTATTATTTAATTTCAACATATAAATTAAATTCTCCTTTATATTATTCCCAAATAATTAAAACAAAAGAGATTGATAAAACCATTATAAAATCAATTATAATAAAAGCAATTTTTCTTTTTTTAAAGAATAATAAACAAAGTATTGATAAAATTTATATTCATTTTAATAATATTGATTATGAATTAATTGAACATTGTTTAAAAAACAGAAATTGGTTTGATCTAATATTTCCTTCTTTAAAAGAAGTGAAAATAATTTTAATTAATTATCAAGAAAATGGTAAAATAAATGGAAACATGAAAAGAAATAATATAACTGTTGAAAAAAAAGATGAATTTTATTTTGGTTCTTTTTATATTATGAATCAAATCTCCATTTGTTTTAAATCAAAGGAAGAAATTAAAGATGATTATTTAATTATTAGTTCAAATAAGTCAATGTATTTATCTGGAATCAATTATCCTTTTCCCTTTTTAAATGTTTTGAAATTTCGAAAATTTATGGAAAACATTGGGTTTTATGAAAATAATAGAATTTTTTCATTTTTTCCTTTTTATTTAATGGATGATTAAATAATTATTAATTTCTTATTAAAAAATTTATTTTTTATTTTTTTTATTTTTTGTTATTTTGTTAAATTAATGTATATTCTTCTTTGATATTATCAAAGATTTATAATTAATTATATTTTTTGTGAAATTAATTACTCAAATATGGTATCAGAATAAATTACTAAACAAAATAAGAAATTTAAGTTCAAAAATAAATTATGAAAAAATATCTTGAGAATTATTGTTTCCAATCTAAATATAAAGAAGAAGATATACAGTTAGTTAATGATTATTGGACTGAAGTTAATGAAACTGTTGAAGGGAGATTAGCAACTGAAGCAGAATACTTTAATTAGATATTAAACTTAAACTTTAATTTATAATAAAAACTATTTTTTTATAATTTTTTTTAATGCTTTAAAGTAATTATTAAATTATTTCATTTTTTCTTTTAATCTTTATAATACCTTTCACAATCTTTCCATTCTAATCCATCTCCATTTTCTTCTATTTCCCTTAATTTTCTAAAAATATATATTTCTTAAGTAATAATTTTAACTGATTTGAATTATTTTAATGAGGAATTAATTACCATTCATTTCTTTTGATATTATTTATAGTTTGTTTTGAAATGTTACTCCCAGATAAAAGGTGATTAATTAAATTATTTGAAATAAATGGTGATTCATACATTTCTTTTTTTGTTAAAATTATGAATTAATATAATAACTTGACAAAAAAATGAATGAACAATAAACTGAAAATACTTTAAATAGTAAAGTTTTTAATGAAGATAATATATTCAAAACAGTATATAATTAAACTTAAAATAATATTTTATTTTTTTGAAAATTTCAAAAAATATTATTTGAAAATAAAAAAAGCAAAAAAATAATTTATTTATTAAAAGCCTTAACATCAAAATCCAAAAATTTATTTCCTAAAATACAAAAGAATGATAAGCTCCATAACAAATATCTTAATTTCACAATCCCCATAATTTAAAAAATAATTTATAAGGTAAACTTTTTTTATTTTATAACTCAATACTTAATTGACCAAATTTATTTCTTCCCCAAAGAAATAAATTAGATTGGTTATTAGTTGTATCTAACATAATTGCTAAAACTTGACTTTCACCAACAGCCACTTTAATTACTTTCATATTAGTGAAAATTTCCAATTTCAAAGGAACAACAATATCATTACAATTATAGCCATATTCGATTTATCATTATCAAAATCACATTAATTTAAATCATTAACTCCACATTAAAATAATTCATCTTTATTATTAATAATCATTGAAAAAGTTTTTCCACAACAAATATCTTTAATTAAGCAATTTTCCCCATCAAAATTTGTAATTTGAACTTGAATTAATTTCCTACTTTTTATCATACCCATTCCAGTTCAAAAAAGTCTTCACAGAAAACCTAATTGTCCATTTGATCCAAAACCCATGAATGACATATCCCATCTTAACTCAATGCTAAATTATGAGCTACTCCTAAAGATATTTGTTAATATTATTTAAAGAATCAATACTCATTGGATTATAAATTGAAGTATTTTATTCTTTTATATTGTTTGAATAATTTTTCCAAAATATTGTTTTCCAAACCTAATTGACAACCTTTTGAAAAACAAAACTATAAATTTGTCCATTACTATCAATTAGTAAGTTATTAGAACCACTGAAATTTTCTTTATTTTTATTTTTCTTCTTATCAATGAAGTAATTTTTGTAGGATTAAAATACTTCATCTATACTTTCATATCCTAAAACATCATCTTGACAAGAATATACTGATCCATCTTTTGATAATGCTAAAATATGATCATTTCCACAGGCAACACTTATTATATTTTTATCATTCAATATATTTTTCGGAGTTTAGATTGTGAATGATGTATTATATCAGATTCATTTTCTAAACCTCATTGTCCTTTATTATCATTTATACAAACAGAATGATCCCATCCTGAGGAAATTACTTTTATTTTTTGGTTTTTAATTTGAAGATTAAACGAGATAAAGAAAAAAAATCACAATTATTATGAGTTGATTCACAGAAAGAATTTTATCCCCATATATCATTGGGTTATTTTTTTATAAGATATAGTCTCATTTATAAATTTACTGTACGATGATAAAGCTTTCATATATTTCACTTTGTTGTTTTGGGTTTTCTAAATCTAAGTATTTATTTGTATAATCTTTAAAGAATGAAACATTCTTTTCAGGGAATTAAATATTGAGAATTTAGTTTTAATTATGAAGAGAAAGACTCCTTCTGTAAGAAAATAATTTACATAATTTGATTTTATGTTACTCATTGATGAAATGAAAAAAAAGGAAAAGTAGAAATTTCCTTGTTTAAAGCATCAAAATTATATTCTGAATTTATTTGAATATTTTAAAATGGAATAATCTCTATTCTTATTGGTCCTCCTACCATTTCATCATCTTCGTCATCAAAATTTTCATCTGGTTCTTTTTTTATATAAGTATAATTTATTTGCTTTATTACTAAAGGTTCTTTTTTATATGTAAATCATTGTAAGTTTCTTTATTTTTATTCATTTCCTCATTTTTACTCTGTCTTTTAGAACCGTATAAATAATATAAACTATGAAATAATTCTTTGAAATTTTCATTAATTATATCATTGTTATCTAACAGCACTTCTTCCTGTTTTCCAAGTTGTAAATAACATTATATTATTACCATCATTATTTCTTCCTCTTAGTTCACCAAATTTTAATAAACTATATAATAAACTTTTATTATATAGTTGCTCAATATCTAAATATTTTGTTTTTTCATTAAGCAACTCAAGTAGCAAATTAATTATAATAAGAAAGTCAATATTATAAAATAATATTTGTTTATCAAAAAATCTTTTATTTTTGTCAAATATCTTTACAAATTTTTACACATTCTTCTACAATATAATATTTAAGTAAAAAAGAATAAAAATAAATAAAATAAAGTATGACTTACTTTAGGATTAATACTTATAATATCTTGGAAAATAGGTTCAATATAATATTGATTATCTAATATAATTTCTTATTCTTTAATAGTTTAAAATATATTTAGATTCCTATAATTATCACCCGTGACAATAAAGGTAAAATTAACTTTATGTAAAATAGGAGGGAATTTAATTAGATAATTATCACATAAATTTCCCAAAATTTTGCTTTTTGAGAAGGAGAAATTATATTATTATAGTAGAGAAAGGGTTTTTAAAAGAATTTCCTTTTAAATTATTTACAGTCTTTGAATCATCATAAGTAAATTCTAATATTCCCATTTCATCACTTGAATTAAAATTATCATTATCATTTTCCATTTGTTTTGGATTTTTTTTTCATTATTATTCCCTGTATTAAAAATATCTTTAATTATTTCATTTCTTTATTATTTTTTATTTCAAAATTTTTTCTTTCAAAGCTTGAATTACTTTTTCTCTGAATTTGAGCAATCACATTATTGTAAGATTTTTATTTAAAATATTTTTAGTGTTTCTATCATTTTTAAGATTATTTAAAACATTTTTTTATCTTCTTCATTTTTTTATCTATGAATTTCTTTAAACTGTTTAAACTTTCATTAATATTCTTTTTCATTTCAACTTTCTTATCATTTTGAATTATATTTCTCCCTTATTTTCTTTTTTTCTTGTATACTTCCTTTAATTTTTCTCTTTTCTTCATAAATTCATTTAATTCTTTTAAAGAAATTAATATTTCGAAAAAAATCCAAAATGATAATATTTTATTTTATGATAATAAAATAACATGTGCTAAGGAATTAGATGTTAAAGAAGCTCTTATGCTGAGAAATAAAAAAGCTATTGATGTTGTTGAAAAAGATAAAAAAGGAAAAATTTTAATATTAAGGATTTTCCTGTTTTAAAAGAAGATGATAATTTTAGGAAAATTAAAATCGCTTAAACTTATAAAATGGAAATATATGTTAATTGAACAAAGGAACATGGAAGTGTATAATACTTTTTTATAAGTTTTTTATTTCATTTATTTTTTTGTTAATTTTAATATTTATTTATTTTTTTTTTCATATTAAAAATGTCAAAAGTTAAAATTTTTTTTATGGAAGAAGAATTATCTACTGAAGAACCTGATAATTATGCTTGTTTATTAAAAGATATAAAGGAAAAATTTGAAGATGAAGAAATTGCAAATGTAAGTAATGATGAATTATTAATTAAAGATGAAAATGGAAATGAATTAAAAATAATGAAGATAATAATAAATATATTAAACAAACAAATAAAATAATAAAAGTTTTTTTAAAAAATGAAGAACAAAAAAAGATTTTTCTTTATTAGTTTTAAAAATATATCAGATGAAAAATATAATGAATTAGAAGAATTAGAAAAAATAAACAAAGAAAGAGAAGAATATAATAAAAATAAAAAAAAATATCTAAACCATTAGAAGAAGAAGAAATAAAATATGATACAATATTTGATGAATTTACTTATATTACAAATAATATAAATAAAAATGTTCTTAGTTTTTTTGGAAATTTTGTAAAGACAAATATAGAGTAATTTTTTTACATCAAGCTGATGTCAAAAATAATAAAAAACTGTCAAAATATTTTAGGTGATATTCAAATTTTAAAAGAACAAATGGAAAAAAATAATAATGAAATTTTAAATCAATTAATGAAAGAAAAAATAGATGAAAAAAAAATGAAATAAATAATATAATGCATATATGGATGAACAAAAAAATGAGATAATATATTATACAAACACCAAATTTTAAATTAAAAGTGTTATTCAAAAAAAGAGAATTCAAAATGAAATGATAAATTGAAACGAATATTAATTCAATGAAAAAAAATCTGGATAAAAATAATAAATTGATTCAAGAACAAATCAAAAATTATATAATAGAAATTTCAAGTATTATAAAATTAATAAGAGCTTTTCCATTAAAAGTAAAAATTGAACCAACAAACAAAGATTTACAGTTAAATGATATAATACAAAATAAGACAGAATTATGTGTTAAAATAATAAATTTAAGTAAAATTCCTTTTAAAATAAAATTTACATGTGTAAAAGATAAAGAATCTCTTATAGAATTTAATGATATAAACTTTGAATTAAAAGAAAAAGAACACATTATTCCCAATTTCTTTATAGAAGAAGGTACAGAAGTAAATCATTCAATTTTTTATCTGGTGAAACATAAAAAAAGGAGGAAAAGTTGATCAAGCTATTATAGGAGAATACACAACTCTATCTGAAAATGTGTAATTTGGTCCAAAAGAGAAAAAAATGAAATAGCCTTACTTGGAGATGATATAGTATATGATAGAAAGGAGGATAAATAATATGTTTAATAGAACATGCGGAATAATATCAACCAATTATTTGAGAAAAGATTTTTCTCTCCTCACTATGAATCATCCTATCTCATCAATTTCTTTTGGTGAAAGATATAGGTTAGTTGATTTTCCTCTTTCAAATATGGTTAATTCAAAAATTACTTCACTTATAGAAGTACAATCGACCACTTAGGTAGTGGAAAAGAAAAAGGCTTATCTATAAAGAATGGCGGACTATTTATCCTGGCTGGAACAACTTATGACTTTGATATTGGTAAAGGGAAAATATTCTTTCGTGATATAAAAATAATTCTCAGTTTTTGAATAAGACAAGAGAATTATGTAGTTTTATCTGGTTCAAATAAAATATTTTTAATATTGACTATAATGAAGCTCTTGATTTTCATATTAAAAATGGAGCAAGTTTAACTTTATTATATAAAAAGATGGAAGTAGAATCTGCAGGGGATATGTCTATAGATTATGGAAACAAAATGGTAGGCATAGTACCAACAAAAAAGAAAAAGTGAAATCTATTTATATATACTCTCATAATGGATAAAGAAATAATATTTAAATTATTATCTTGGTATGCAGATAGAAGTGAGAAGGCGAAGGGATGCATCAAGCACATCGTTATGTCCAGCCACAACCCCATCATCGCCCTCGAAGCGATTCAGTCTTGATTTAATAGACATAATAAATGAAAACTTTTCACATCTCTTAAAGTCTATACTTATGAATTTAAAGGCTATGTTACTCCTGTAAATAATCTTAAAGAGCATAAGAAAGCAAGTAGGGACTTATTTAAACAAGATGTAATAAAAGAAGTTTTATTTGGTGAAAGGCGAATACATACTAAGATTCATGATACACTGCCAGTAAAATATGGTGAAAATGCAAAAGTGAGTAGTTCTATAATAGGAACATATACTAAAGTTTTTGGTGAAGTAAAAAATAACATTATATTTAAAGCTTCTATAATAGAAGAAGATACAAATCTCGATAATTGTGTTATTATGCAAGTAACAGTGATAAAGAAAGGCTCAAAACTTTCCAATGTAATACTTGAAAAATTTTCAATAATAGGTAAAGGTGATGATTATCATGGAAGAGTAAAGAAAGCACTAATAAAAACGGGATGCAAAATTAATATATGGATAATGAAAAAAAAAAGCACTGTTTTGTATATTTGAAGGGAGTCTATTTATTAAAAAGGTGGACTTGCAATGTGGTAGGGACACTACCTCAATTCTTCATAAAGAAGATTTGATTGTTGTTTCTTATGCCATTTTTTTCTTCTATCTCAAAAGAGTATAGAATTAATATGAAAAAAATTGATGAGTTTACAGTTAAACTCGGATGGAGATACCAATTTCTTGGTTTATATAAATGTAGTATTTTATTTTCTTGACAACGAATATTATTTTAAGAGAGATAATCCTTATGGCAATTTTGAGGATGGAGAGAGAATTGCATTCTTCTCAAAGGCTATAGTTCACACCAGAAATCACATTGATTATGAGACAAATATTTAAATGATTGGCACATTACTCTTAATGAGATTTTTCTTAGGGAAATGTATTATAGCATAGACAAATATAAAAATTTTTTTTCAGTTCATAATCTCAAATTCCAAGAGAAGTTTTCTTCTTATCTACTTGGTGATACTATAGATTAGTATCCAAATGAAATAAATCAACTTTTTGAAAAAGATGCTCACAAGAGGTGGACTTAACTATGCTGATTTCATTACAACTCTAAGAAAAATTTATGTAGAAGAAAAAATGAATATCATTTTATGGGGAAGGATTTGATGAAATATTTAGAAGATGAAAAGATATTTTTAGAGGAATAATAAATGGCATAGACTATGATTCTTATAATCCATTCACTAATATTAATATTTATAAAAACTATAATATTGATACTTTAGAATCTAAATATGAAAATAAAACTTCGTTACAAAAAGAATTTGGGCTTGAAGTAAATAAGTGTATGATTGGACTTGTCACAATAATTTTGGTTGATCCCTTCAGAAAACATTAGAATCAAATATTTTTGAATTATTGGTTTTTTTTTGTTAAAATTGTATTCAATTTATTTTTGTCTGAAATTAATTTACTATTATTCAAAATTAATAATTACTCTAATTTATTTTTATCAACATTAATATTACTTATATTTAATAAATTATTTAAAGTATTATTTAAACTATTTTCATTTTTTATTGAATTATTAAGATGATTAAACAATAATTTTTGCTTTTTATTTTTATTTCTTCCTGTAAATTGATGTTTAACTTTAAAATGAATTAAATTTTTATTATTATAATTCCCAGTACCATTACTACTCAAAAATTCTAAAATTCCACTTGAACTATTTTTTATTATTATCAGGAAAATCAGTTAATTCAATTTCATTAATATTATTAATAGATTTATCTTTTATATTTTTATTATAATTCTTAATTAAATTTTCTTTTTTTAAAGTAACTAGAAAAACAGGCTTAGAAACTTCATAAAATTGTTGTGATTTTAATCCAATTTGATTGATAATATTATTTTTTTTTTATTATTAATGGACATTGACAATTATTTTTATGAAAAAACGAGGTTTTTAAAATTTGAAATAAAAAATTAAATTTTTACTAAAAAATT
>JAEEGL015744442.1_pt1 | contig 10957 bp, 7 predicted proteins | sample 9134231 | NCBI WGS metagenome assembly JAEEGL01 (sample SAMN16246548, study PRJNA631951) | gut metagenome | biome: gut microbiome; feature: rumen; material: fiber-attached | host: Bos | place: Iran: Karaj | collected 2018-10 | reverse complement strand
TCTAATTTTTGCTTCATTTAATAATGAACAATCATTTTGAAGTTGACGATATTTTTGATTAAGACAATCATAATCTTTTTCATGTTGTTCTAATTCAAAGATATGTGCTTTTAATTGAGATATTAACATATCTTTTTCTTTACTTTCTATCTTTGCATCATAACCACTTTGTCTACATGGATCATATGAACTGTTCATTTGGTAAGTATTCATTTATTCTTTTGTATATTTTTCTTATTTTATAATTTATAATATTTTAATTAAAATTCTATAAAGATTTTTTATTTTTTTAATATTAAAAATTGAGCAGTTATGAATTAAGAAATAAAGAATAATAAAAAATAAAAAAAAAATTTATATATATTTTTTGATAAAAATTCTAATTAATATCAAAAAATAAAAAAACATAAATAATAATTAAAACAAAATTTAACAGAATTTTTCATTAATTATAATTTATCTTATGAAAAATTAGAATAATTTATTTCAAATAATAAAATCATTAATAATACACTAACCAATAAATTATAAATATTTATGAGTTAATGAAACAAAAAAAAATAAATGTAAATTTTAATAACGTTAATTTAATTATTAATGACTTAGGTTGAAAATTAATTAAATGATTCAAAAATTTTTCTATAGGAAATTTTTTTTTCAAAGTATTTTATTTTATTTTCATAAAAATCATAATTGATTATTTTAATTTTAATTTTAATTTTTTATATTATTCCAAAAATGTCTTTTATTGATATTTCAAAATTATCTTATGACACAAGAGAAGTAGGAAAAACAATATCAAAGTAATATAAAAATTTAACTAATAAATATAGAACAAAAATTCTTCATTTATGGAGTTTTGTATTAAATGGAGTTTATCACAGAGTTGAATTTTTTGATTCAAAAATATCAGGAAAAAAAAAATTAGTTTTAGATGCAAATACAATTCTTTCATTAAATAAAAGACCAGAAGGAAGATTTCAATATAATTTTAAACTAGAAAAAAGTTTATTTACAGTTTATCAATTAAATGATACTTATGATTTAAAAATTGATAATAGAAGTTTTTCTGATATTATGCAAGATGAAAGAACTGGTGTTTTAAGAAGAAGAAAAGAAGAAGCTGAAAAAAAAAAAAATAGTGTGAAAAATGATCAATTCATTAAACCAAATAGAAATAATAATGATAATTTTTTCAATGATGAGGAAGGATTTGATTTTTCTGGAGGTTATTCTAATAGTAATAATAATAATAAACCTGTTTCTATTTATAAAATTAATGAAAAGTATTCAAGTCAATCAAATAGTGAATTAGATATGAATGGAATTAATAGAATAAAAACTTATCCTAATACTAATAATAATAGAAATAATTATAATTTTAATGCAGGAAATAATAATAATGGTAATAATAATAATAATCAATTTATGAATAATAATAACCAATTTGGAATCAATAATGATAATAATATTTATGAAAATAATTTAAATATTTTAAATAAAGTTAATATATTTGGAGATGATAATAATAATAATAATAATATGAACAATAATATGAATTATAATATGAATTATAATATGAACAGTAATATGAATAATAACATGAATTATAATATGAACAATAATATGAATAATAATATGAATAATTATCAACAAAATAATGACGAGTTAAAGGGAATGAATATTTTTAATAATACTGATTTTAATACAATTTTAAATCAAAATGAAAATAATAATAAATTTGAACAATTTAATTTAGTAAATATGCAACAAAATCAAAATAATCCAAATAATAATAATCAAATAAATAATAATTTTAATGAAATGAATAATATTGATAATACCAATCAAAATAATTATAATCAATTTAATCAAAATACTAATAATAATTTTGGAAATATGAACAATAATAATCAAAATAATCCAAGTCAATTTGATAATAATCAATTTTTGAATCAAAATAATCAACAATTTAAAAATATTTCAACTGACATGAATAATCAAATGAATCAAAATAATTATTTTAATCAAGGAAATAATAACACCTTTGGAAATAATAATCAATATGATAAGTAAAATATTATATAATATTTTAGCATATTTAACAATCAAGGGAACAATAATAATAATTTCAATAATAATATTTATGATAATAATAACAATAATAATTTCAATAACAATACTTATGATAATAATAACAATAATAATTTCAATAATAATATTTATGATAATAATAGTAATAATAATTTCAATAACAATACTTATGATAATAATAACAATAATAATTTCAATAATAATATTTATGATAATAATAACAATAATAATTTCAATAATAATACTTATGATAATAATAACAATAATAATTTCAATAATAATACTTATGATAATAATAATTTCAATAATAACAATAATTTCAATGGTAATAATAATAGTAATCCTTCAAATATTCATATTACAAATCCCTTTGATTTTTAAAATTTAGTATTTCTTAAATATAATTTTATTGTAAAAATTAAAATTATTTTAAAATTTTTAAATAAATATTTATTAAAATATGTCAAATATAAAGTAAAATTTCATTAATTAAAAAATAGTAAAGAGCAAACTTGTGAAATAGACATTAATGATTTAATAAAAAAAATCAAAGATCTTTCAAATGTAAAATAATTTTTTTACAAAATTCAAAAAAAATTAGAAACAAATAATTCTACTTGATTCAATTGAACAACATAAAGAGAATTCAAATAGAATAATTAAAGAAAAAAATAATAAAATAAAAGAATTAGAATCAAAAATAGCATATTTAACAAATGAGATAAAAAAAGAACAAAGTAATTCAATTAGAGAGAATTATAAACCAAAAATAAAAAAAAATATTGAAAATATAACATGGGAACAAATTGAAAGTGCTTCAGATATAAATGAACAATTTTATATGGCACTTGATTCTAATATAAATTATTTAATTAGATTAATTTCTCTTATTAATTTTGTTACAATGAAAAAAGTTAATCCTAAAAATTTAGAAAATTCTTTAAATCAATTAAGTGATATGTCAAATAATTTAAATAAACAATCATTAAGTGTTATTATACATTTTATTAAAGCTGTTCTTTTAGGAATTCAATTATCTATTAATAATAGAACATCAAATAATATTAGGAATTTTTTACTTAAATTACAAAATAATATTGATGATTATTCACAATATCTTTCAGAAAATGATATTATTGATATTGGATTTTTACTTTCTCATCTTGAATAAGAAACAATTAATATAATTTTGTTCTAAAAGAACAATTTTTAAAAACAGTTTAATTTATGACTTATTTTAAAAATAAATTATAAAAAAGATATAATGTATAAATAATAATCAAAATTTCATTTTTTTAAAAATTAACATTCCTGAATTTGATTATTTTTAAATGTAAAAAAGCAATTTTGATTACTCATTAAATTTTTATTTTTTGAAAATTTTTTTTTAATGTTACCTCTGAAACTTCTACTTTTATATAAATTAGATTTTGATAATTCTTCTTTAAAACCAATAAATAAAAAACTACCATTATTCTTTGTTATAATTTTTTCAAATGAATTTAATGACTTATTTTTTCTAATTCTTATTTTATCTATTAATTTTAACGATTTATTGGAATTACCCAAATTGTTTTGGTGAATTAGATTATTATTATTATTATTAATATTATTATTAGAAAAGTTAATATTATTACTTGTATTTTTATATTTTTGAAAAATTGAATTAACTCCAAAAGAATTAATAGGAAATTTTACTTTTTTCTCAATTTTAGGCATTATTAATTTTTTCTGACTAATTGTTTTTCCATCAATTATATTAATATTATCATTCAAATTATATTCAAACTTTTTAAAAATTCTTTTCTTTAATTTAATTGTTTTATTACTATCATCATTATTATTATTATCATTATTATTATTATAAATAATATTATCATTATTATTGTTATTAATAAAATTATTATTATTTTTATTTATTTTATTATTTTTATTAATATAAAGAATATATTTTAAATTTTTAGGTGAGGATAATTGAACATTAGATCTTATACTTAAAATGCTTTTTTTATTGTTTTCATTCAAATTAATGTCATATATAAAATCAGTTTGAATTCCACATGAAACAAATTTTCTATCAATCATTTAAAAATCTTTATAAAAAAATAAATAAAAAAATTTTAAATGAATTAAAATCTATAATTATATTAATAATATATATTATTTTAATTTTGAGATACTTCATTTGCATCATTAGATTTTAAATTTGATAATAAACTTTCTCCAACCATTCTAGAAGGAAATCTTGAAGGTCTTTCTGAATCTGGTTGACCATAAATTTTATTAGAATCATTAATTAAACAACAACTTAATGTTTTTAAATTAAACCAAAAAATTATTAGTAATATATTTAAACAGATAATTATTAATATAAATATCATTATATTTGAATAAATATTTATTTTCCATTTAATTTCCCTTGTTGCATAAAAACTATATTTATCAAGATTATCTAATATTTCAATTGAATTACCTTTAATATTTAAAATTATTATTATTAAAATTAAATATATAATTATAAGGATTATTGAAATTATTTTCATTATATAATTATATTTATTTAACTCAAATTCACTATAATCTCTAATTCCATTACTAATTAAAACAACTAAAGAAATTATCATAAAGATAAAAGATAAAATAATATTTATTAAATTAAATATTTTATAATAATCAATAAAATTTTTTAATTTATTATTATTACCATTTTTTGCGGCAAAATCACTATTTATTCCAATATAATTTCTTGAATATAAACTGAAATTTCCTTCAATAGTAAAATTAGGCAAACCTTGAACAGAATCAGTAATACCATTATCATCAAATAAACTTTTTTTATCTACAAAATCAATTAAATTATATCTATAATCAAATTCATTATTACAAAAACATTTATCATAAGATGAATATAATTCATAATCTTTTGTTATTGAATTATGTCTGTCTAGATCTAAACATAAATTCCCTTCAGACAATTTTAAGCTAACAATAATACTAGAATTAATTGATTCAGATGTATAATGAAAAAAAAATCCATTTTCTAAACTTAAAGTAGTATAGTTAAAATCAAGAGGAGAAGAGCTATTTTTATCAATTATAATTTTATTAATAGGACACTCAACATTTAAAGGTAAACATAAAATATTATTATTAGAATCTAAAATACCACATTTTTTATAAGAATCTGCACATTGTTCATTATTTCTATTAATTAATTCTAAATAATTTTTATTATTTTTTAATAAAATTGGAGTTATTTTTTTTCCTTTATAAATTTGGATATTTTTCCCTTCTACACCACTTATTCTTTTACAATAATCATTAAATTTTTTTGATATTTCACATGAAAAATTATTAATTTTTTTAAATTCTATTGAAATATTATCATTTGAAAATTGACAATCACATCCTTCAATTGTTCCTTCCCATGAATATAAAATACTTTGATTTATTTCTTTTTTATACACTTCTATTCCTGATGGATTTGATATTTCAAATCCTATTATTGGTGTCATATTCCAGTTTGTTATTATGTCTTTAATATAACTATTATTTTTTATGTCTGATGAATAATTATTTATAAATAATTGTGATGAAAATATTATTATGGAAAATGTTGCTAATAATATATCTGAAATTAATTGGAATTTTTGAAATGGATTTAATCCGAAAAATTGCAATTTAACTTCATCCATAATTGATATAAAATAGAATATATTTAAAAGTAATTAAAAAATAAATTTAAAAAAAAAATAAATAATTAATAATTAAAAAAAATAAATAAAAAAAAAAATTTTAAATAGTTTTATGATATAAATAAAATTTATTAAATTAATACAAAAATTAATAATAATAGTAAAATTAAATAGAATCTATATCTAAATACTATAATATAAATAATAATAGAGCAAAAATGTAATTAATGAATCATAATTAAATATTCATAATCTGTATAAATATAAAAAATCTAATAACAGAAAAAAAAATTTAATTCCAAAATTTAATTAAATTATCTTCACTTCCAGATACAATAGTTCCATCATCTAATTCAATAATTGAATTTATTCCATCATTATGACATGCTTTTTTTTCTTCAATTTTCACTAAATTTCCATTAATAAATTGACAAACAATAAGAGAAGATGATCTATCTTGATCAATAATTCCAAAAATAATATTTCCATCTAAGCATTTTTGAATTGAATAAACTTTTTCAGGACCTCTAATAATAGTTAATATTTGATGATTTGAAATTTGAATTAAATAATAACCTTCAAAATCAGTACCTCCAATACATAAAATATCATCATCAATAATACACATATTTTCCATTCCCCAACAAGTTTTAATATTTTTAATTTCTTTAATTAATTTTAATGTGTTGATATCCCAAAATTTTAAACAATAATCACCAACTGATATAGTTACAAATTCATTATCATTTATTTTCATAATATTTCCATATGATCTATATTTTTGAAATTGAATTGTATTTGAACATATATAATTATCAAATTTTTTCTTCCAGACTTTGAAAGTTAAATCACTTGAAATTGAAATTAAAGTATCTTCATTAAATTCAATTACTTTATAAACTGAACTTTGATGACTTTTTAATACTTGTTCAATATTAATATTATCATCATCAGTTACTGATAAAATTTTCATTGTATTATCATTTGAACATGTTATAATGTTACCATTTTTTAATTGAGTTACAAATGAAATTTCTTTTAAATGTACTTCTGCACATAAAACTTTTTCATATATTCCAGTTGGGGATTTTTTGATTAATGTTAATTCTCCTGAATTTCCACATGAAATTAATCTTCCATCTTTTAGTAAACATATATGATTTATACATCCTGATTCTCCTTTTATTTCTTGAGTACAATAATGAAGTTCTTTTATTTGATTGTTATCTATTTCTTTAAATAATTCTATGAATTTTTTTCCATTTTTTGTTATTTGTTTTGTTCTTTTGTTGTTTTGATTTACTGATAAATTTGATTTTTTGAGGAAATAATTTACATTTATTGGATGTGTTGAGTATCCATTTATATAATCAATGAATGCTTTTTCTGTATCTTTGTTTAAATTTATATCTTTTGATATGCTATTTTCATATTCATTTAAATAATTGGTTATTTGGAATTTGAGGTCTTCTAAATTTGATAAGTTTGATTGTAGTGATGTTATATTGTTCGAAAAAAGTTGTGAAATTTCTTTTTCGTTGTTGTTATTATTTGAGTACATTAGATTTAATTAATTATCTTTTGTTATTTTTAATAGTTTTAATAATTGTAATTGGAGAACGTGAAATAATTATTATAAACTAATATAGAATATGTGAAACAAAAAATGTTTATTAATTATTATATTTATTTATTTATTTATTAAAAAGATAAAGAATTAAATAAATAATTATTATATTTATTTATTTATTAAAAAGATAAAGAATTAAATAAATAATTATTATATTTATTTATTTATTAAAAAGATAAAAAATTAAATAAATAATAATTATATTTATTTATTTATTAAAAAGATAAAAAATTAAATAAATAATTATTATATTTATATTTATTATTTCAATATAATAAAATTATATATAATAATTTTATAATAAAACACAAAATATTTTTAAAAGTATAATAAAGTTTAATTATTAAACATACCTCATTCATAATTTACTATTACAATTGAATTATATTTAATACCATATATTAAATAAAAAAATTAAATTTATATCTAATTTATATAAAAAAATAAATAAATAAAAAAATTGAAAATAATAATAATAAAATAAGAAAAAAAATAAATTAAATTATAATAAACAGAGAAATAATCCAACTAAAAACCCAAGGAAAAAAAATGGGGAAAAAAAGAAATAAAATCACATAATAAAACAACCTTCATTTTCTTTTTCATTACAATCAAAAGGAACACAACTATTTTCATTATTATTTGAAAAAATATTAAATTCTCCATCATAAAAAAATTGTTTTTCACTTCTTCTAAAATTAAAATTATAATCAGAACTTGGAGGAAATTTTAATTTAACTTTAGAATTTCTTCTTTCAGATTCTGCTCTTTTATTTTTAATTTCTCTTATATTCTCTTTTTCAATTAATGCATTTATTTCTGATAATTGTTCTTTATTTAATTGAGAAACATCATTGATTTTTTTTCCATTTCCTTTTTTATATTTTATTTTCCTTGAATTTATTAAAAATATATATTCTGAATCTGTTTCAAATTCTGTTAAAGGTAAATTATCATTTTGAAATAATTTTATATTATGAGTTGTTTGAATTGTATTATTATAATCATTATTTAATGGATTATTTACTTGTTTTATTTTTGGTTTTTCATCTGATTTAAATTTATTAAATTCTTTTATTGTTTTTCTCTTTTTTGGTTTTGGTATTTCTTTTCTAAATAATAATTTTAAATCTTCTTGATTTATTTCTTTTTGTTTCATATTATAAATAATATTTGAATCCAAATTTGATAATGGAGATTGATTATCAGAATTGATATCATTTTTTATTCCTTTAATTGGTGTTCTGGGTTTTTGAATTAAATATGACAATTCTTTTAATTGTTTTTTTTGATTTATTGAAGTATCTATTTTGTTTGATTCTATAAATGATTGGCTTAAATTTTTTTTTTTATTATCTTTTATTTGTTTTGGATAATCTTCTTTATAAAATTTGTCTTGTTTTATTATTTGGGTTTTTATTATTGGATTATATGATTTTATTCCTTCATATATATTTGGTTTATCTTTGTAATCTTTCAAATAGACTTTTTTATCATTTAAACTTTGGATTTTGGATTCAAATGATATAATTCTATTTTCATATATATTATTTTCTTGATTTAATGTTGGGTTGTTTTTATTTTCTTTTATGTTTTTTAAATTAAATTTGTTCTCCTTATAATTCATATTTGAACTTTTATTATTCTTTTCACGAAATGAATATTCATTTCTTGTAAATTCAAAAGGTTTTATTCTATTTTCTAACATTGTATCCCTTCTTAATATATCAAAAATTTCATTTTTTATATTATTTTTATCTCTTTCTATATTTGGATTATTTGAAATAATATCTTTCCTTATTTTATTATTATTTCTTTGATTAGAAAAACTATTATCATTAAAAATTAATTCTTTAGTATATGGTTTTATCATTTCATTTAGATTAATATTTTTTTTATGATTAATATTCTTTTCTGATTTATTATTTCTTAAATTTTCAAAGCTTTGAATTCTATTTTCATTTATTATATTTTTAATATCATAACTTGAAGTAGTTTGTTTTATTCTATCTTCATATTCTCCTCTTTTTTCTAAATATTCATCAAAACTTAATAAACCTTCATTACTATTTAATTTTTCAATATTTTCATTTCTACGAACTATTTTTTTTTTATAATAATAATTATTATTATTTATTTTATTATTATTTATATTATTATTATTATATTGTATAACATATCCTTTATCATTTTTAGAATTTATCTTATTTTCTATATTTTTTCTAACATTATTAAAATAATGATTATCAAATTGAGTTTCAATTGTTTTTTGACTTTTTTCTCTTTGAATTAATGTAAACTTAGATGAATTTGATTTTCTTATTTCATTTATATTTTTTTTATTTTTTTGGATATTATCTAATGATTTTGGTGTCTTTAATTGAGGTTTTTTTATTATCCTTTTTTCTTCTTTTGTTTTATCTTCTATTGGAATTATTAATTTATTATTTTCAAATTTTTTTTTTTTTATCATTACTTTTTGGAAGAGTTATATTATTTATTTTTTCATTATTTTTTATTATTAAAGGTGATTTATTTCCTAATTCAATTGAATTAGATCTTATAATAGTATTTTTTTGAGAATATTTTTCTATTTGTTCATAAGATGAAGTATTTATTTTTAAATTTTTTTTATTTATTTCTTTATTTTCTATTTCTTTATTTTGTTTTTCATTTATTTTATTTTGATTATAATTAATATTATAATTATCATTATTCTTATATATATTTTTTATAATTGTTTTAATTTCTGACTTTATTAAATTTAATTTTTCTTCATTATTTACATCATTATTTTTTTTTTCATAATTATTTGAAATAGGTAATTGTTGTTTATTATTATTTTCTTCTAGTTCTGAATCTTTTAGGTCTGAAATAGAAATAAAATTATTTTTCATTTCATTTATTCTTGAATAATATGAGTCAATATTCTCTAAATTTATATTTATACTTTTTTTAATGTTTATTTTTTGTTTTTCCTTTTCATTATTCTCATCTTTTAATTTATCTATATTATTATTTAAATTTTTATTATTTAATATTTCTTCTTTTATATAATTTTCATTTTTTAATATATCTAAATTATTGTTATCACCTTCATTTGGAATTTTTATTTTATTATCAATTATAGTTTTTTGATTTATATTCTCATTATTATTCTTATCATTATTTTGATTAGGATTTATTAAATTATTAACTTCATTATTTTGTTTTGAATAATAGTTTATTTCTTCATTATTATTTTCATTTATATTATCAGATTTTTCTATTTGAATGGTTTCTAAATTGATATCTTTATCTAATATTATTTCATTATCCTCATTTTCAGTATTATTATTTAAATTAAGTTTATCATTGATATTTATTGAATAATTAATTTCTTTTTTCTCAATTTGGAAAAAATCAATAATGGATTTTTTTTGTTCTGAAATATTCAATTCATTTTCTTTTATTTTATTGTCTTCCTCTAGATTATTAAGATTTTTATTATTTTCTTTAATAACATTATTATTTTTAATATTATCATTTAAAAAATCAT
>JAEEGL015625308.1_pt1 | contig 10957 bp, 4 predicted proteins | sample 9134231 | NCBI WGS metagenome assembly JAEEGL01 (sample SAMN16246548, study PRJNA631951) | gut metagenome | biome: gut microbiome; feature: rumen; material: fiber-attached | host: Bos | place: Iran: Karaj | collected 2018-10 | reverse complement strand
TTCAATAACATAAACAATAACACTATGGGTGAATCCAGAAGAAGTTTTATCAAGAAGTCTGCGGCGGGCGTGGCCCTGTTCACGGTGCTGCCGCGGAAGGTTTTCGGCGCGATGGGCAGCGGCAAGAACATCGTCGCCCCGAGCGACCAGATGACGCGCGGCATCATCGGTACCGGTGGGATCGGCATGTCCGGCCTGCATTTCGCCAGCGACGAGCGCTGCCGCCTCGTGGCGGTCTGCGACGTGGACCAGAAGCACCTGGACAATGCGCTGAAGGCCGGCCAGGAGCGGTTCGGCACGAAGCTCCAGTCCTATCACGACTGGCGCGACCTGGTGCACGACCCCAACGTGGACATCGTCCATATCGCCACGCCGTCGCACTGGCACGGCCTGATGGCGGTGGAGGCCTGCCGCGCGGGCAAGGACATTTTCTGCGAGAAGCCGATGACCCGTACGATCGGCGAGGGCCAGAAGGTGGTGGAAGCCGTGAACAAGTACGGCCGCATCTTCCGTCTCGACACCTGGTTCCGTTTCAAGGACACGTTCTACGGACTGGGCACGACGGTGGAGCCGCTCAAGAAGCTGGTCGACAGCGGCGTGCTCGGATGGCCGCTGACCGTCCGCATCTCCGGTGCCACGGGCTTCGCCTGGAAGTTCTACTGGACGGGCAAGGAGAACCTCGAGCCCCAGCCGGTTCCCGAGGAACTCGACTACGACATGTGGCTCGGCCCCGCGCCGGTCAAGCCGTACCATCCGCACCGCGTGCACCAGAGCTTCCGCGGTTACTGGGACTACGAGTCCGGCGGACTGGGTGACATGGGCCAGCACTACATCGACCCGGTGCAGTACTTCCTGGGCAAGGACGACACCTTCCCCGTGAAGGTGGAGGTGGACGCCCCGCAGCAGCATCCGGACGCGGTGGGCATCTGGCGGAGCATCACCTATACCTACGCCGACGGCTGCAAGATCATCCTCGAGGGCGAAGGCTTCGAGAGCCAGGGCAAGGTGCCCTACATCGAAGGCCCGAACGGCAAGGTGTACAAGGGATTCGAGTGCACGGTCCCGAACGTGATGGACATCATCAACGCCATGCCCGATCCGGAACCGCGCCAGACCGACTTCCTGACCTGCGTGCAGAACCGCCAGCGGTTCGCCCTGGACGAGATCTACGGGCACCACAGCTGCACGGTCGTGAACATGGGTTCCTGCGCCCTGCGGCTGGGCCGTACGCTCGAGTTCGATCCCGAGAAGCAGTTGTTCGTGAATGATGACCAGGCCAACCTGCTGATCAACCAGCCGATGCGCGCCCCCTGGGCTTCCATGATGCTTTAATCCCCGACCTCAAAACCGAGAATAGATATGAAAAAGATAGTATCCCTGATCCTGAGTCTGTCTTTGGCGACGATCCTGGCCGTTCCGTACGCCGGCGCGCAGAATGCCGCCGCCGTGGTCGACAAGGTGCTCGCCGCGATGCCCGCGGCCGACGCCACCGCGTTCGACGCGCAGATGGCCGCCCTGTCCGCCGCCGCTCCCGCGACGATTCCCGTCCTGGCCGGCATGCTGAAACCCGCCGCGCAGGGCGTGAAGAACAACCTGGTGGAATATGCCCTCACCGGCCTGCCCGCCTATGCAGGCAAGCACCCCGAGGTGCTGGACAAGGTGAGCCAGGGCTTCGCCGACGCCATCGGCAAGGCCGGCAACGCGGAGGTGAAGGCCTTCCTGATGGAGCGCCTGCGCCTGATCGCCACGGACAAGGTGGCGGACGTGTTCGCCGCCCAGGTGTCGGATCCGGCCGTCGCCCAGCTGGCGCTGGGGACGCTGACCGACCTGCCCGGCTCGGACAACATCCTGCTCGATCTGGTGAAGAACGCCGGTGCGGACAAGACCCTCCTCGCCGCCGCGGCCGCCCGCAAGGGCCTGACCGCCGCGGAGCCTTACCTGCAGGAGTGGGCTTCCGCCGCGGAAGGCTATGAGGCCGACGCCCTGTGCGACGCCCTGGCCGGCATCGGCACGGCTTCTTCCCTGGACCTCCTCTCCAAGAAGAGCCTGCCCGCCCTCGCCGCCCTGGCCGTGAAGCTTTCCGGTGAAGGCAGGAACAGCAAGGCGGTCGCCAAGGCGGCCAAGACCCTGCTCGCTTCGGAAACCTCCGCGTACAAGAGCGCCGGCGCCCAGGCCCTGATGCAGAACAACCCCGCGCAGGTGCTGAAGACCCTGAAGAACGCGCTGGGCAGCGAAGACGGGCAGTTCCGCGACGCCGTCCTGGACGACGCGACGCAGATCCTCGGTGCCAACGCCCTCGTTCCGATGCTGACCGGCAAATTCGGCAAGTTCTCCGAGGGGGCGCAGATCGATGTCCTCAACTGGCTGGGCAACAACAAGGTATCCTCGGCCGCCGGGCTGCTGGCCGGCGTGCTGAACGGGACCGGCAAGAAGGCCGCTTCGCTTTCCAACGCCGTGAAGGTGGCGGCGATCGCCGCGGCCGGCAAGATCGGCGGCGCATCCCTGGGCAAGGTCCTCCTGGGCCAGCTCGGATCGTCCGATGACGCGCTTTCTTCCGCCGCCCTTACTGCGCTGAAGTCCTTCAAGGGCGACCTTTCCGGCGACCTGGTTTCCGCCCTGCAGGCGGCCCAGAACCCGAACGCGCTGCTGCAGCTGGCCTCTTCCCGCAAGATCGCGGCTGTCGCGCCGGCGCTGCTGTCCCGCCTCCAGGGCGGTGACCTGTCGGCGGCCCCGTACCTGGCCGGCGTGGTCGGTGAAGGCGACATTCCCGCCGTCGCCGCTTTGCTGGCCGGCGCCAAGGACCATGTCGGCGACCTGCAGAACGCGCTTGTTTCCGCCCTGCATACGCTCACGCCCGACAAACAGTTCGAGACCCTCTTCAAACTGGTCGCGAACAAGCCAGCCCAGCCGAACTTCTTCCCGGTTTTCGCCGGCATCGGCACGCGGGAGGCTGCGGATTACCTTGGCGGCATGCTGAACGACAAGTCCGCGGACGTCTCGAAAGCGGCGCTCGAAAGCCTGCTCGGGATGGACTCCGGCTTTGCGTTCAATCCGCTCTACCCGGCGGCGAAGGCCGATCCTTCCCTCCGGACGAAGATCCTGCCGCGCCTCGTTGACCTTGTCGTCAAGAATGAAGCGGACCCTGCGAAGCGGCAGCGCCTGTTCTCCGACTTCCTCGGCCTGTCCGATGCGAAGGACGTCAAGGCCAAGGTGCTCGGCGCCCTGGGCGGCGCCCCGACGATGAAGTCCTTCCTGCTGGCTTCCAAGTACTTGGATGACAAGGAGGTCGCCTATCCCGCGGCGAACGCGGTGAAGGCCATCGCCGCCAAGTGTACGGAGGAGATCGATGCGGCGGCCTTCATCGCTGCGCTGAAGAAGGCGGCCGGCGTCTTCGCTTCCACCGGCAATCCCGACGACGGTTACGCCGTCAGCGAGATCAACACGCTGCTCGAGAAGGCCCCCGCGCCCGTCGCTCCCTCCACGCTGACCGCGCAGGAGAAGAAGCAGGGCTTCGAGATGCTCTTCGACGGCACGTCGCTGGACCGCTGGCAGGGCGACAAGGAAAGCTACACCCCGGTGAACGGGACGATCCTCGTCAGCTCCAACGGCAGCGGCACCGGCAACCTTTATACCGACAAGGAGTACCGCAACTTCGTCTACCGCTTCGAGTTCTGCTTCCTCCGCGAGGGCGTGAACAACGGTGTCGGCATCCGCACCCCGATGGGCGTGGACGCCGCGTACCACGGCATGTGCGAGTGCCAGATCCTTGACCACGACGCGCCGGCGTATGCCGGCTGGCTGCGCGAGTACCAGGTGCACGGCTCCGTCTACGGCGTGGTGCCCGCCAAGCGCCTCGTCCACAAGCCGCTGGGTGAGTGGAGCACCGAGGAGATCCGCGTCGAGGGCGACCACATCAAGGTCACCGTCAATGGCCAGGTCATCGTGGATGCGAACATCCGCAAGGCCTGCAAGGGCCACAACGTGGCGCCGGACGGCAGCGACGAGAACCCTTACACGGTCGACCACAGGAACCACCCCGGCATGTTCAACAAGAAGGGCTACATCTCCTTCTGCGGACACGGCGAGGGCCTGAAGATCCGCAACGTGCGCATCCTCGACCTGGGTGACAAGAAGTAATCCATTACCAAGAATATGAAAATCAGAATTTACATGCTCGCAGGCATCGCCGCGATGGCGGCCTGCGCCTGCGCCGGGGGCGGGAGCGCTTCCACCACGACGCTGACCGGCCTGTTCGACGGCGATGCGCCCGCACAGGTCCAGATTTCCCTCCCCGCCGCCGACATCGATACGATGCTCGAGGTGACGAACGGCAAGTTCATGTTCCGCGTCCCCACGGACAAGAAGGTGGTCGGCATGGTCAAGGCCGACAACGCCGTCGCGCGTTTCATCCCGGACGGCACGCAGCTGACATTCCGTTTCAAGGGCAGCGACGAGCCCGAGGTGACGTCCAACAAGCCGGCGTCCTCGCTCCAGACGAAGTTCGACGCCGCCCGCAAGGCCGCCACGGACCTCCGTCTTGCTTACCAGGACAAATTCAACGAGGCCCGCAGGCTGGGCAAGGAGGCCGCCGAACCGGTACTCGACTCCCTGGGCGAGGCCTACTTCGCCGAAAACAAGCAGATCTTCCTGGATCTCCTGGAGAACAACACGGACAACTACCTCGGCCTGCACGCCCTCGGCGAGATCCGCTACGACCTCTCCGACGAGGAACTCTCCTCCCTGATCGGAAAGCTTTCGCCTGAAATGGCCGCGGTCGAATCGGTCGCCGCGATCAAGAAGGGGCTGGAAGCCCGTGCCGCCACGGCGGTCGGCAAGAAGTTCGCGGACTTCACCGTCGGCGAACAGAAATTCTCCGACTTCGCAGGGAAGGGCAAGTACCTCCTGGTCGACTTCTGGGCTTCCTGGTGCGGACCGTGCAAGCGCGAGGTCCCCTTCATCAAGGCGGTCTATGACAAGTACCACCAGGACACCTTCGACGTGCTCAGCATCGCCGTCTGGGAACGCAGCGTCCGGGACACCGAGCGGGCCGCAAAGGACCTGGGCATCACCTGGAACCAGATCGTGGATGCGAAGGACATCCCCACCGGGATCTACGGGATCGAGGGGATTCCGCACATCATGCTGATCGGTCCGGACGGCACGATCCTCGCGCGCGACCTGCGCGGCGAAGGGATCGAGGCCGAAGTGAGCAAGCACGTCAAACCCGTGAAGTAACGCTTTGTCCGAGAAACCGGCTCCGTCACTGACTGTCAGGGAGAAAATCGCCCTGTTTCCACATTCCCCGGGGGTGTATCGCTACTACGACGCCTCCGGGAAGGTGATTTATGTGGGGAAGGCCAAGGACCTCCACAAGCGGGTGGCGCAATATTTCGTGCCGCCGGAGCGGCTGACGCTCAAGACCCGCGTGCTGGTGTCCAAGATCGCCGACGCCCAGTTCAGCGTCGTGGATTCGGAGGCCGACGCGCTGCTGCTGGAAAACAACCTGATCAAGCAGTACAAGCCCCGCTACAACATCCTCCTGAAGGACTCCAAGACCTATCCCTGGATCGTCGTCACGGCGGAGGAGTTCCCGCGGGTATACCTGACGCGGCGCGTTGACCGCCGGACCGGCACCTATTTCGGTCCGTACAGTTCCGTCACCCACGCGAAATACCTGCTGGACTTCTTCCACCGCACCTATCCGCTCCGCACCTGCAAGCGCAGGATCACGGGCGAGGCGGTGCTGCGCGGGAAGTTCCGTCCCTGCCTGGAATTCCACCTGGGGCGCTGCAAGGGCTGCTGCATCGGCGCCGTGAGCGCCGAAGAGTACGGCGGCTGGATCCGGGAGATCTCCCGCCTGCTCAAGGGCGGGGTGAACGAGATCATCCGGGAGTATGAAGCCCGGATGAAGGAGGCCTCGGAGGACCTGCGCTTCGAAGAGGCGCAGGCCTGCCTGGACCGCATCGCCTCGCTGAAGAAGCATTACGCCAAGTCCATCATCACGTCCGCCACCGCCTCGGAGTGCGATGTCTTCTCGCTGGTCTTCGACGGGTCGGAGGCTTTCGGCAACTTCCTGCGCGTCCGCGGCGGGGCGGTGGTCCAGTCGCTCAACCTCGGGTTCAAGATGCCGATCGAGGAGGAGCGCGAAGCCGTCCTGAGCACCTTCATCGCGGAGATCGAGTCCAAGTTCGGCGACCTGGCGCCGGAGGTGGTCGTCCCCTTCCTGCCGGACGTGCAGCTGGACGGCGTGACGTTCCGCATTCCCGTCCGCGGCGACAAGCTCGCCCTGTTGGAACTCAGCGCCAAGAATGCGCGGGAATACCTGGCGAACACGATGGGCCAGCGGGAGCACACCGACCCGGACGCCTACCGGCGGGCCGTCCTGGAAGACCTGCAGAAGGCCCTGGGCATGGACGTGCTCCCGGAGCACATCGAGTGCTTCGACAACTCGAACATCCAGGGCACCAATCCGGTGGCCTCGTGCGTTGTCTTCCGCGGCGGCGTCCCCTCCAAGGCGGACTACCGCAAGTTCAAGATCAAGACGGTGGTGGGGGCCAACGACTTCGCGTCCATGAAGGAGGTGGTCAACCGCCGGTATTCCCGGATGCTGGCCGAAGCCCCGGACGACCTGCCCCAGCTGGTGGTGATCGACGGCGGCGCGGGCCAGCTGGAATTCGCCCGGCAGGCGCTGGCGGAGCTGGGCCTGCTGGACAAGCTCATGGTCGTCGGCCTGGCCAAGCGGATGGAACTGGTGATCCGCCTGGACGATCCGTACCCGTTGTTCCTCGACCGGAACTCCCATGCGCTCAAGGTGCTGATGCAGATCCGCGACGAGGCGCACCGTTTCGGCATCACCTTCCACCGCAACCTGCGCAGCAAGGCGCAGATCCATTCCGTCCTGCGGGACATCAAGGGGGTCGGAGAGCAGACGGAGAAACGCCTGCTGATGCATTACGGCAGCGTCGCCCGCATCGCGGCCGCGCCGCTCGCCGATCTGGAAAAACTCGTCCCCGCCGCCGTGGCCCGGCGGATCCATGAAACGCTGTCCGGGGAGGGAATCTCCTAGGAATCTTCTTCTACGCTGACCGTGCCTGCGCCCGCCGCCCTCAGCGCGGCGGCCAGCGCGTCCGCGGCCGTCTTTTCGTCGAAGGGCCCTGCCTTGTACACGACCGAACCGCCTTCCGTCGTCTTGATGAGGTCCTGGTCCGTGTGGTCGTGGATCAGGTCGATGGCCTGCTCGCTGAGCGAGCCGCCGTCCGCAGGGAAGATCTTCACGGTGTAGCTGCGCAGGACGAGGGATTCCTTCTTGCGCGCGGCCGTCACGCCGATCTGCGTCCCGTCCTCATACGCCGTGACGATGGCGTCGCGGAAACCGCGCGACCGGACGGCCTGAAGGTGGTCCTGCGCTTCGCGGTAGGTGCGGAACACGCCGGCGGAATAGGTGTAGGAGAGGGAAGGGTTGATCTTTTCGAAGACGGGGGTGATGCCCCGCAGGTCGCCCACCTCCGCCTTGCGCGACTGGGTGAAGAGCTGGATCTGGTAGACGATGCCGCCCGGCAGCGTGTTCGGTTCGGCGAAACGGCCTTCCGGAAGGATCTGGAAGGTGAAGTCGAACGACGGCTCGGGCTCCAGGAGGTCGATGGTGAACCCTTCTCCCGGACGGTTCCGGGTGAAGGCGAACCCGTCCGCGGCGCCCACCACTTCCTTGTCGGCTTCGTTCATCAGGGCGTCGGCGTCGAGGACCACGCCCTTGAGCAGGAAGTCCATCTCGATCTGCTGCAGGTCCGTGACGGCGGCCGACAGGGCGCTGTTCAGTTCCGGGAGGGACAGTTCCTTTTCCGAGATGGCCTTCGCCAGGGCGGGCTTGTCGCTGTCCGGGGCTTCGGAATAGGCGGCGCGCATCCGGTCGAGGGTGGCGCCGAACCGCGACACGGAGTCGCGCAGCGAACGGACGACCTTCATCTGCGCCATGTACTGCCGGGTGGCTTCCGCTTCCAGCGGGTTGGCGGGCGTGCCGGCGCCTTCGATCCGGGCGGGATCGCGCCGCGGCGTCAGGTCGGCCAGGCTGCGCAGGGTGGCGATGTCGTCCACGGCCATGCGGACGGGCATCTCGTCGTATTCCAGCACATAGATGCACACGCTGTCGCGCCGGCAGCTGCGGTTGGACGCGAAGATGGAGTACCGGCCGTCCCGGGTATTGATGAAAAGGAAGTCGTCGCAGGGGGAGGAATAGGGGAATCCCATGTTGACGGGCACGCCCCAGCCGTCTTCCGGGTCATCCCGCGTGGAGACGTACAGGTCGTAGCCGCCCATGCCGTAGAGGCCCTTTGCGGCGAAATACAGCCGCTTGCCGTCCGGCGAGACCATCGGGAAGATGGCTTCGGACGCTTCGCCCAGGTTGTCGAGGGGCTGGTCGGGGGCCGTCCACACCGAATCCTGCCGGTGGGTGTGGAAGAGGGTCCGGGCGCCCTTGGCGTCCCTGGCGGAGTAGTAGATGTCCTGCGCTCCTTCAGGGAAGTAGACCGCGGCGTTGCCGGCTTCGTCCTCCTCGGCGACGAGCGCGTTGGGGGCGGGATGCCAGCTGCGGTCTTCCAGCGGATAGAAGAGGAAGAAGTCCTTGAGCGGGAAGGTGCGGCGCGCCACGACCGCGGGCTGGCTGCAGAAACCGGTCATGTTCAGGCCGTTCTGCGCGAGGGTGAGCTGTTCCTCGGCCTTGCCCCGCCGGGTGGAGTCCAGCCGTTCGATCGCCTGCTCGCAGCTCTCCACGGCCCCTTTGAAGTCATAGGCCTTCCGGAGGGAATCCGCCCGGAAAAGCAGCCGCTGGGGCGACAGGGCCGTTTCCTGCGCTCCTGCATCCGGAAGGGAAGCCAGGAGGAGGACCGCTGCGAAAAGACAGGGAATATGCCTCAATTTCATCTTCATTCTCGCGTCAAAGCATCTGCAAAAATAAGAAATAGTTGGCAGATAATTTCTTTCTCAGAAAAAAATGCTAAATTTGTACCCTTATTTTTAGGCTTGGTTTGTAAAATTATAAAAAAACGATAAATTTTAACAGATTATGCAAAGTAAAGGTTGGATCCGGCTCGTCGCCATTCTGCTTGCTGTCGCTTCCCTGTGGCAGCTCTCTTTCACGGCGGTGACGGCCATCCAGGAAAAGAAAGCCGAAAAGTATGCGGAGAAGGCGGCCCAGGCCGCGCAGGCTACCGCTGCTTTCGCACAGCTTCCCGAGGACAACCAGGCGTTCTACCTGGATTCGATCCGGAAAGAACAGAACAGGTATTACATCGACTCCATCTCCGACCAGAAGGTGTACCTCTGGGACACCTACAAGGATGTCAAAGCGAAGGAGATCAACCTCGGCCTCGACCTCAAGGGCGGTATGAACGTCATGCTGCAGGTGCAGCTCCAGGACCTCGTGAAGGCCCTGGCCGGCGGCAACACCACGCCCGAGTTCCTCAAGGCCCTCGAACTGGCCAAGGAGCGCAGCGTTTCCTCCCGCGAGGACTACATCTCGCTGTTCGCCGGCGCGTGGTCGGAGGTTGCGGGCGGTGAGCGCCTGTCCCATATCTTCGGGACCTATGAAATGAAGGACAAGATCAAGCCCGAGAGCACCGACGCGGAAGTGATTTCCGTCATCCGCTCCGAGGCGGAGAGCGCCATCGCGAACTCTTTCAACGTCCTGCGGAACCGTATCGACCGTTTCGGCGTCACGCAGCCTTCCATCCAGAAACTCGGAAACAGCGGCCGCATCCTGGTCGAGCTTCCGGGCGTCAAGGAGCCTGAGCGTGTCCGCAAACTCCTCCAGGGTACCGCCTCCCTCGAATTCTGGGAGACCTTCAACTTCGAGGAGATCTATCCGTACCTGGTCGAGGCGAACGCCAAGCTCGCCGAAATCTACTCCGACGACTCCGTCGCCGTCGAGGAAGAAGCGCAGCCCGCCGAACCGGCCGCTGCCGCCGACTCCCTGGTGAACGCCGAGATCGCCGGCGCGGACGATGCCGCTTCCGAGGCCGAGTTCCGCAAGCAGAACCCGCTCTTCGCGGTGTTCAGCCCGTCCAACTACAACGGGAACGCCTGCCTGGGCTTCTCCTCCGCCATCGACACGGCGAAGGTCAACCGGATGCTCGCGCTGCCGCAGGTCGCCGAGATCTTCCCGGCCGAGTTCCGCGCCATGTGGACCGTCCATCCGTCCGAATATGTCCAGGGCAACAACATCTACGAGCTCGTGGCCATCAAGTCCACCGCCCGTGACGGGAAGGCCAAGCTGGACGGCGGCGCCGTCACCGACGCCCGCGTCGTCTACGATCACGGTTCCAACGGCGAACCTTCCGTTTCGATGAACATGAATGCGGAGGGCTCCAACATCTGGGCCCGCATGACCAGCGACAACGTCGGCCGCCAGATCGCCATCGTCCTCGACGGCATGGTCTATTCCTATCCGAATGTCCAGAACGCCATCACCGGCGGTTCCTCTTCCATCACGGGCCACTTCACCCCGGAGGAGGCGACCGACCTCGTGAACGTCCTCAAGTCCGGTAAGCTGCCGGCCCCCGCCACGATCATCCAGGAGCAGGTCGTCGGTCCGTCCCTCGGTGCGAAGTCCATCCACTCCGGTATGATTTCGTTCCTCATCGCGTTCCTCCTCGTCCTGATCTACATGATCTTCTTCTATCAGGGTGCGGGTATCGCGGCGGACATCGCCCTCATCTGCAACGTCCTGCTGCTCTTCGGCGTGCTGGTTTCCTTCGGCGCCGTCCTGACGCTGCCGGGTATCGCCGGTCTCGTCCTGACGATGGGTATGGCCGTGGATGCCAACGTGATCATCTATGAGCGCATCAAGGAGGAACTTGCCGCCGGCAAGGGCCTGAGCAAGGCGGTCGCCGACGGTTACTCCAACGCGTACTCCGCCATCATCGACGGCCAGGTGACCACCCTCCTCACCGGTATCGTGCTCTTC
>JAEEGL015136210.1_pt1 | contig 10957 bp, 4 predicted proteins | sample 9134231 | NCBI WGS metagenome assembly JAEEGL01 (sample SAMN16246548, study PRJNA631951) | gut metagenome | biome: gut microbiome; feature: rumen; material: fiber-attached | host: Bos | place: Iran: Karaj | collected 2018-10 | reverse complement strand
ATCTGGGTCAGCAGACCTATAGATATAGACGGACTTGTGGGTATCATTGAAGATCCAAAGACAAGGGCTTTGATCAAAGAACGCACGATCCTCATTGTGGACGACGATCCTACTTTTGCCAAGATGATCCGCGAGTGGCTTAAGGATTCTTATAAAGTCAATGTTGTTACCGCCGGTATGCAGGCTATCACGTTCCTTATGAAAAATGAAGTGGACCTTATCCTGTTAGATTACGAAATGCCCATCGTTGACGGCCCGCAGGTACTTGAAATGCTTAGGAGTGAGCCTGCGACAGAACTGATCCCCGTAGTCTTTCTTACAGGCGTCAAGACCAAGGAGGGAGTGTCTCGTGCAGCGGCGCTTAAGCCTGAAGGTTATCTTCTAAAGTCGACTCCAAGAGAGACATTGATGAGTTTTATCCAGGATTTCTTTGATAAGCACTGACCTTTATTCTTTTACTAAATCTTTGGCGGAGGATCATATATGAATCGCCACAAAACAGAGAATTTTATCATACTTTTGGTTTCTCTTGCCTGTATAGGCTTAACTCTTGAGAGTATCATGATGGGCTGGGAGTTTTGGGTGCCTCCGCTTATCATAATAGGTTCGGCCGCTCTTTGGGTCATGAGTATATCCCAACGGCCCGCGTATGAAGTCAGAAAGGTCTATTATCTTGTTTATGCAATGGTCACCGTTTTCTTTCACGGTGTTCATGAGACCAGCTTTTTTGATGTGGCTTTAGTGGTATCTCTTTGCATGGTCGCCTATTCTTTCTTTAACCAGGCCTATATGATCAATCTGCTGCTGGTTGAGTATATAGTGATCATGGGCATTCAGTTCTGGCTCCTTCCGGATGACGGCATTTTAGACATGAGTGCTCTTGATATTTCCCGCGTTATCCTGCATTTCTGCATAGTCATCCTTATTTATTTTTGCTGCGTGAAAGCCGCCTACGATCATGTGGAGATCGAAGAACGGGACAGGGACAATAAAGAACTAATCGAAAAAAGCAAAAGCGACATGGAAGATTTTCTTTCCAATATCTCTCATGAGCTTCGTACGCCGGTAAATGTGGTAAACGGCATGTCAGAGGTCTTGATCAAAAATAAGGCAGGGGATGAGGCTTTTGCCATTAAGGATGCAGGGATCAGGCTTGCGGATCAGATCGAGGATATCCAGGATTATACCGAATGTAAAAGAGAAAAGCTTCTTTTGGAAGAAGAAGACTATATGAGCACATCGCTTATCAATGATGTGGTCTCTGCTTTCCGTGTGGCCAATAATACCGGAAAACTCGAGCTTATCGTTGATCTTTCACCTACAGTACCATCCAGGATGAGAGGCGATATAAAGAAGCTTCACAAGATCTTCAGGCATCTTTTGGCAAATGCCATCAAGTTTACAAAGAAAGGCGGCATCTGCGTAAGAGTTTATTCCGAAAAAACGGATTACGGCGTTAATCTTTGCATAGAGATGATCGACACTGGCATCGGCATGGACAGAAAGGCACTGGAATCCATTTCCGAAGGCATGTTCCAGGTCAACAAGAAACGTAACAGAAGTTCGGGCGGAATAGGCCTTGGGCTCTTTATAGTATACGGATTTACCCACAGTATGGGCGGATTTGTGAAGGTCGAGAGCGAAAAAGGCGTAGGAACGACAGTAAGGGTCACCATCCCCCAGAAAGTTACGGATGAAACGCCCTGCCTGTTTCTTTCTCCTTCTTTTTCCGGAAATATACTGTTCCATGTAAGGAGTGACAAGTATAAGGTTCCGAGAGTCAGAGACTTCTACAGGCTCATGGCTACCAACCTTGCTACGGGCCTTCATGCGCCGCTTTACTCAGCAGAGACAGTTAAGGATATAGAGCGCCTGATGGAAAAGATGCAGGTAACCTATATCTTTATGGGTGAAGAAGAATACAGGGATAATCCCGAATACTTTGACAAGCTTGCCGAGGGAGACATGGTAGTGGCCGTATCTGCCAACACAGGCTTTAAAGTTACGCCCGGAAGCCGTGTTATGGTAATGCCCAAGCCCTTATACGGTTATCCTGCACTTAAGATCCTCAATGAGGGCAAGAACGCGCACAATATCGAGTTTTCGGATAATACGGTCAAACCTTCTTTTGCCGGTGTAAGGGCGCTTATCGTTGACGATGAACCTATGAACATTGTAGTTGCAAGAAGTCTTTTCTCAGACTACGACATGATAATAGACAGCGCAAACAGCGGTAAAGAAGCCATACTCAAGTATAAAGACAATGACTATGATGTGGTGTTCATGGATCATATGATGCCCGAGATGGATGGCGTTGAGGCCATGAAGCATATCAAGGGTATCGCGCTCAATGAAGAAAGAAAGATCGCTGTGGTTGCCCTTACAGCCAATGTGGTTTCAGGGGCTAAAGAAATGTTTATCAAAGAAGGATTTGACGGCTTTATCGCAAAACCCATCAATATGAGCGATTTTGAGAGGGTCATGGGCCAGGTCCTTTCCTCATCACGTACAGGGAAAGGAGGGGTTAAGGCATGATCAAAAAGATTGCTAAATTCGTTAGATACGTTCAGAGTGCTATCGTCGATCCCGAAAGAGACTTTTCGGAGCGGTCCTTCCTTGCACTTACCATCATCTCTGAGATAGCGGTATTGATCGCTTTTATTTTCGATATCATCCTCAGAGAGCATATCGGTGAGATCATTGTTTTGATAGCGGTACTTGTTTCTGTCCCGCTTATAAGTTTCGTGTGCCTCTATATCAACAAACTGAAATTTGCTATAAGGCTTGTGGTGCTAAGCCTCGTACTTGGCATTCTTCCGGCTCTGTTTTTCTTTGGCGGCGGCACTCAGGGTGGCGGATTTATCTGGTTTATCTTCGGATTTATCTATATTGGGCTTGTAATGACGGGAAACTGGCGTAAGGCAATGTTCATTCTTTTATTTATCGTTGCTTTTGTATGCTACGGTGTTGAGTATACCTATCCCGATCTTATATCCGGCCACTCAAGTGATGTATTCTATGTAGATAACTTTATTTCACTGATACTTGTAGGTATTGTATGCTTCTTTATGACCTGGTTTCAGAACCGGATGTTCAAGGCCGAAAACGCAAGGGCAAGGAAAGCAGCAGATACGGCAGAAGAACTCACAAGATCCCAGAACAGGTTCTTTTCAAGTATGAGCCACGAGATCCGTACGCCCATCAACTCGATCCTCGGACTCAATGAGCTTATCTTAAGGGATGCATCCATTTCTGATGAGGTGGCCCGGGATGCGTCTGGGATACAGGGTGCAGGCAAGCTCCTTCTTGCGCTTATTAATGATATCCTTGATTTTTCCAAGATGGAAGCGGGCAGCATGGAGATAGTTCCCGTAGATTATAATCTGGGAGACATGCTCTCTGAGATAGTCAACATGATCTGGATCAAGGCTCAGGACAAGGGACTTAAGTTTGAAGTGAGCGTAGATCCCAAGGTTCCCACCGTCCTTTACGGCGATGAAGTCAGGATCAAGCAGATTATAATCAATCTTTTGAATAATGCCATCAAATATACCAAAGAAGGTTCTGTTGAGCTTCATGTTGACAGTGAAAACAACGACGGTGAGACCACAACCTTAAGCGTATCCGTCATAGATACGGGTATGGGCATCACCAAAGAAGCTATTCCCTTCCTTTTTGACGCATTTAAGCGTGTGGACGAAGAAAAGAACAGGCATATTGAGGGCACCGGCCTTGGTCTCAGCATCGTTAAGCAGCTGGCTGAGCTTATGGGCGGTAACGTTACGGTCAGCAGTGTGTACGGTGAAGGCTCAACCTTTACTTTTACCGTATCGCAGGGCGTATCGGATGCTACGGAGATAGGTGAACTTAGCATCCACAACCAGATATCTACAAAGCGTAATCAGTACGAAGCAAGCTTTAAGGCGCCTGAAGCAAGAGTTCTCATAGTCGATGACAACGAGATGAACCTTGAGGTGGAAAAGAAGCTTCTTTCAGGTACCGATATTACAATTGACACCGTTCTTTCTGCAAAAGATGCTCTTGATCGTGCGCTCAAATATCATTACGACGTGATCCTTATGGATCATCTGATGCCGGTAATGGACGGTATCGAGTGTCTTGAAGCTTTGAGGCGGCAGTCGGGTGGTCTGAACAGGACCACTCCCGTTGTGGTGCTCACTGCCAATGCAGGAAGCGCAAACCGTGAACTGTACAACAGATCCGGCTTTGACGGTTATCTTGTTAAGCCTGTTTCCGGTCAGGCCTTGGAAGAGATGCTCATTAGGCATATTCCTAACGAAAAGCTCATTCTTTCAGGCAAGATGATGAGGATGCGTGAAGATATCAACACCACTGCGGGATATGCCCGTAAGGTTCCCGTTATTCTTGCTACCAGCAGTATGAGCGATATACCGGATGCGGTTATCAAGAAACTCAATATCCCCGTGCTTCCCTTCAGGATCACCACTGAAAACGGCGTATTTAAAGACGGCGTCCAGATGGAAGCCAATGAACTTATCAGATATCTTAACAGCGGAAAGAGCGCTACCTCTTCTCCTCCCGATGTTAAGACTGTTACGGATTTCTTTGCGGATGTATTAAAGAAAGCCCACCACATAATCTATATTGCCCTCTCTACCAGCATGAGCGAGGATTATATTATCGCGTCGGAAGCAGCCAAGTCCTTTGACGATGTTACCGTCATTAACTCAGGATGCCTTTCCAGTGCAACAGGTATCCTGACCCTCATCGGCATAAGGCTTGCGCAGCAGAGTATCCCTGTCGACGAGATCGTGTCGGAGCTTGAAACGGTAAAAGAAAGATTACGTTGCAGCTTTGTTATCGATACCACCGAATATATGGCCCGTAACAGCCGTATAAGCCCGTTGGTACACAAAGTAGCCAAAGCTCTGAGTTTTCATCCGAGTTTTAAGTTTAAGGACGATAAATACGGTCTTGGAGGCATTTGGATAGGAAGCACCCAGAGGGCGTACAGACAATACATAAAGAAGGCATTTCCGGTTGACATAATACCGGATTCGGATGTGGTGTTCATAACCTATGCCGATGTTCCGCTTACCACTCTTATGAGAATCAAAGAAGAGATCAGTAAGCTTGCTTACTTTGAACATGTGGTGTTTAATCAGGCTTCTGCAGCCATTTCTTCAAACTGCGGCCCGGGGGCCTTCGGAATCCTTTACTTTGTCAAGTCAAATAAGTCCTACAACATCGGTTCTTATTTTGATGATGAAGATAAGGTTACGGATGATCCTGTTGAAGATTGGGAAGAAACCGAGACCGGTGAAGAAGCTGAGACCGTGGAAGAAGGGCGTGAAGTAACGGAAATCGAAGATCCTGCGATCGAAGAAGCCCCGGTTTCAGATGAAAAGTCCTCGCTTAACTCGATCGAAGGACTGGATGCTGCTATCGGTATCAAAAACAGCGGCTCAGAAGAAGCCTTTATGACCGTTTTAAAGATCTTTTATGATTCCATGGCTCCTAAGGAAAAAGAACTTAACGGCTATCTTGAGACAGAAGACTGGCAGGACTATACCATCAAGATCCATGCACTAAAGAGTTCTGCTAAACTCATCGGTGCAATGCCGCTTTCTGAAAAAGCCTACGAGCTTGAAATGGCCGGAAAAGAAGGAAATGTTGAGTTTATAAAAGACAATCATGAAGCTTTCTTTGAAGACTTTAAAAAGTTGAAAGAGCCCTTATCTCTTTATTTTGATGGGGATAAGAGTGAAAACGAAACTAAAGAAGACACCAGGCCCCTTGCGGATGCATCACTCATGGAAAGCGTGTATGATGCGTTAAAAGAAGCCGCAGAGGCCATGGACTGTGACGCCATAGATGATGTCTGGAAAGAACTTGAAGGTTATGCGCTTCCCGATGACGAAGCAAAGAAACTGGAAGGGATAAGGGAAAAAGCAGACAATTTTGACTATGACGGGATCTTGGAACTTCTTAACGGCTGATCTTGTATTGAGTGTGGGGAAGGGGCGTCAGAATGGAAACGATTGTAAGGATAAATGATGCGGTCAACGGATTTGCATGGGGTACTTTTGCCATCATCCTGTTACTTGGCACGGGTTTGGTATGTTCCGTTATCACAGGATTCTTTCAGATAACCCATATAAGGCACTGGATAAGATCCACCTTTGGTATCATCAAAGGAAAAGGCCGGGTGATCAATGATGCGGGAGCCCTGTCTCAGTTCCGCACCTTTTGTACAGCTCTTTGCGCTACCATAGGAACTGGTAATATCGTAGGTGTAGCTACCGCGATCTGTATAGGTGGTCCCGGCGCTGTTTTCTGGATGTGGGTCGCTGCTTTCTTTGGCATGATGACCAAGTATTCAGAGAATGTGCTTGGAATGTACTACAGACGCCGCAACAAAGAAGGAGCCTGGTCAGGAGGTCCCATGTATTATCTTGAGGACGGCCTTGGTTCCATCAGGCACTGTAAGCCCATCGGTAGATTCCTCGGTATCATTTTTTGTGTGTTTACAATGCTTGCCTCCTTCGGTATCGGCAATATGGGGCAGATCAACAAGATCACCATCAACTTTCAGGAATCCTTCCTGGCAGGAGTTGACAGAGGGCAGTTCCTGGGATATTCAAAGGTAGACTGGATAATCGGCCTTGTACTCATGTTTATTGGCGGATCCGTGATACTGGGAGGGTTCAGGAGACTTGCTGCTTTTTCTGAAAGAATGATCCCTGCCATGTCGATCATCTATGTACTTGGCTGCCTGGTGGTCATTTCGATGCATATTACCGATGTTCCTGCGGTCTTTGCTTCTATCTTCAGACTCGCATTCGGTAACAGAGCCATTGCGGGCGGAGCAGCGGGCACGGCGATCCAGATAGCGTTCAATACCATCAAGAACGGCTGTAAGCGGGGAGTTTTCTCTAACGAAGCGGGACTTGGGTCTTCGGTTATGGCACATGCCAATTCCTGTGCAAGAGAGCCTGTCAGGCAGGGACTATGGGGAATAGCGGAAGTCTTTGTGGATACTATAGTGATATGTACGATGACAGCCCTTGTGGTGCTGACTTCGGGGGCTATAGATCTTGCTACCGGTGCGGTGGCAGAGGGGACAAATGATGCAACCCTTGTGGCAAAGGCCTTCGGAATGGCTCTTGGTAAGCCGGGAGAATGGTTTGTTGTGGTAGCTATTGCCTTGTTTGCATTTACAACGGTAATTGGATGGTCATACTACGGCGCCAAGGTCACGGAGTACCTGTTCGGAGTGACCGTTGCCAAGATCTACAGAGTGGTGTTTGTAATGCTGATCGTGCTTGGAGCCATCATGGACAGTAATCTTGCATGGGATATTTCCGATACTTTTAACGGTCTTATGATGATCCCCAATCTGATCGGGCTTCTTGCCTGTGTTCCGATGATCATCAAGCTTACAGGCAATTATATTGACAGGCACATCAAAGGCATCAATGTGCTTCCTATGCTTTCTTATGATCATGATATCGAGACAGAAGCAAGAAAGGCCGTAGAAAAGGGTGTCGACTGATAATCAGGCATTAAGCATATTGTAGTAAAAGCCCTGTGCTTTTACTAAGGATTCGTGTGTGCCCTGCTCGATGATATTTCCGTCCTTCATTACGAGTATAAGATCGGAATTCCGGATGGTTGAGAGTCTGTGGGCCACGATAAAGGAAGTACGGCCTTCCATAAGGGTTTTGAAGGCTTTGTTTATACGTATTTCGGTACGGGTATCGATGGAAGAGGTCGCTTCGTCCAGTATAAGGATCGGAGGGACCTTTAACATTACCCTTGCGATACAGATAAGCTGCTTCTGGCCTGCCGACAGGTTTTCACCGTCCGGTGAAACGATCGTGTCGTAACCCTTCTCAAGCCTTGAAATAAAGCTGTGGGCATGAGCTTCTTTTGCTGCCCTTATGATATCTTCCCTGGTGGCACCTTCGTGCCCGTAAGCTATATTGTCTGCTATGCTTACATTCTTAAGCCAGGTATCCTGCAAAACCATTCCGATATTGCGCCTTAAGACGGATTTACTGATAGAAGATGAACGTACTCCGTCATAAAGGATCTCGCCGCTGTCAGGCTCGTAAAAACGCATGAGCAGGTTAATGAAGGTCGTTTTGCCACAACCTGTGGGACCTACTATGGCTATGTGGCTTCCGGGTGTAACATGCAGATTAAGGTCATAAAGAAGCTTCTTTGACTTGTCATAGGAAAATGCAAGGTCGTCGATCCTTATCTCTCCCTCAAAATTCATGTTTTCGTTGGAAGGATCATCGGTATCCGCCATATCCTGTGCATCCAGAAATTCAAATATTCGCGCGGATGAAGCAAGGGCATTCTGAAACTCGGTTATTACGCCTGAGATCTCGTTAAAGGGCTTGGTATACTGGTTTGCATAGCTTAGGAATGCAGAAAGCGTACCGACCGAGATGCCGCCTGAGATCGCAAGCAAGGCTCCGAATACTGCCACAAAAGCGTACACCATGCCGTTTACAAAGCGGGTGACGGGATTGGTAAGGGAGCTAAAGAATAAGGCCTTGAGGTTAGCTTCCGAGAATTCCTTGTTTTTGCTTCCGAATGCTTTGATCTCAAGATCCTCGGCACCAAAGGCCTTAACAAGGCGAAGCGCCCCAACGGTTTCGTTTATGTGACTTGTAAGACCGCCCTGAAGTGAAGCCTGTTTCTTAAAGTGTTTAAAGGTCTTTCTTGATATAAAAGAAGCCGCAAACAAAGAAAGTGGCGTAAGAGCGATGACCACCAGGGTGATCCAGAGGTTGATCCTGAGCATAAACACCAAAGTGGCGGCTATAGTCAAAAGCCCCACAAAAAGCTGTGAAAAACCAAGGAGAAGGCCTTCTGATAGCCTGTCAACATCCGCGATCATACGCGAAAGAAGATCCCCGTGCCCATGAGAATCGATGTATGAGACGGGAAGGGTATGGATCTTTTCAAAAAGCCGCTTTCTGAGGTCGCGGACGATAGTAAAGGTCACTCTGTTGTTGATAAGCGTCATGATCCAGGAAGTAAAGCCGTTTACAAGAAGGCTTAAAAGAAACAGCTTAAGTATATTGATAAGCTCGGTGAAATCAACGGCTCCCTTTCCGACCATCCTGTCGATGGCCTGTCCTGTGAGAATGGGGATATAAAGCTGTGACACCACATTCAGGACAGCAAAAAGAAGGCTTAAGATAAGGGCAGGTGTGTGGGGGTTGACAAGATTTAAGATCCTTTTATATAAATGCCTGTTTTTCATGCCATTTCCTCCCCTTCGGTGTTCTGGGAGTCATAGATCTCCCTGTATACTTCGCAGGTCTTAAGGAGTTCTTCATGGGTTCCTATGCCGGCAACCCTGCCTTCGTCCATTACTATGATGCTGTCACAGTCTTTGACCGAAATGATACGCTGCGCAACGATCAGGACCGTTTTTCCCGTAAGGGTCCTTAAGCCTGCTCTGAGTCTTGCATCCGTTGCATAATCAAGTGCGCTTGAGGAATCGTCAAAGGCTATTACCGGAGAATCCTTTACGATCGCTCTTGCTATGGACAGACGCTGCTTCTGGCCGCCGGAAAGATTGGCTCCGCCTTCCCTTATGGCAAAGTCAAGACCTTCACCCTTTTTGTCTACTATATCTCTTGCCTGTGCAAGATCGACTGCCCTGTTCATTTCTTCTTCCGTAGCATCTTCTTTTGCAAAAAGAAGGTTATCCCGGAGAGTGCCCGAAAAGAGCTGTGCCCGCTGGGGTACGATCGAAATGAACTTACGAAGGGAAGAGATACTGATGTTCCTTATATCTTTTCCGTTAACCGTAACGGCGCCTTCCGTAACATCATAAAAGCGCATAAGAAGGCTTAAGACCGTGGTCTTACCGGAACCTGTACCGCCTATGATACCTATGTGCCGTCCTCTTTCGATCCTGAATGAAACATCCTTTATAAAGTTTTCGGATGACTTTGGATAGGAGAAAGAAACATTCTTAAACTCGATTATGTCAGAAGAATCTGAGGGCGAAAAAGCGTCTTCTTTTCCCGTGTCCTTAAGATCGTTTGTGACATCAAGCGTATCTGCGATCCTGAGTGCGCAGGCAGATGCCTTGTTAAGGGAGATAAGGAGATTTGAAAGCTTAACGAGCTCTACCAGTATCTGGGACATGTAGTTTACAAGAGCGTAAACCTGTCCGTTTGTAAGGGTTCCGTTATTTACAAGATCTGCTCCGTTATAAAGAAGAAGGAGCATGGCAAGATTGACCACGATCAGGGTAGCGGGGTTTAAGACCGCCGCAAATCTTGATGTGACCAAAGAAAGATCGTAGTATTCGTCGTTGTTCTTATTGTATATTTCTTTTTCCGCTCCACCTGCTGAGAAGGCTCTTACCACGCGGACGCCTGAGAGGTTTTCCCTGATGTGGCCTGTGAGGGAATCAAGGGAACCCTGGATCTTTTTGTATTTTGGGATCGTTTTGAGGGTTATAAAGAAGACCACAAAGAAAAGGACGGGTATCACCACCACAAAGATGAGCGCAGCCCGTACATTTATGGTAAAGGCCATGATCATGGCACCAAATACTATGAACGGAGAGCGTAAAAGAAGCCTTAATGACATGTTTACGCCACCCTGGACGGTGTTGATGTCCCCGGTCATCCTTGTTATGAGAGTTGAGGTACCCTGGGAATCTATGCTTCCGTGGGTAAAAGAAAGGATCTTTGCGTAAAGAGCTTCCCTTACGTTACGCGCAAAGCCCACAGCAGCCTTGGCGGCAAAGTACTGGGCGATGAGAGCACAGGTAAGCCCCACCACATACATTAAAAGCAGCATTCCCCCTGCCTTAAAGACTCCGGTCCTGTCATGTCCCGTGATGCCACGGTCTATGATGCCTGTGATGATCAAGGGGACGATCAGCTCAAAAATAGCCTCTAACATCTTGAATGAAGGGGCGATGATACATTCT
>JAEEGL012725534.1_pt1 | contig 10957 bp, 9 predicted proteins | sample 9134231 | NCBI WGS metagenome assembly JAEEGL01 (sample SAMN16246548, study PRJNA631951) | gut metagenome | biome: gut microbiome; feature: rumen; material: fiber-attached | host: Bos | place: Iran: Karaj | collected 2018-10 | reverse complement strand
TTTCGGTGACATGGACTTCAAGGTAACAGGTACTACAGACGGTATCACAGCTATTCAGATGGATATCAAGATTCACGGTCTTACAAGACCCATCGTTGAAGGTGCTATCGCAAGATGTCGTGAAGCAAGACTTTTCATCATGGATAACTGCATGAAGAAAGCTATTGCTGAACCCAGAAAAGAAATCAGCAAGTATGCTCCCAAGATTGTTCAGATTTCTATCGATCCTGATAAGATTGGTGATGTTGTTGGTCAGAAGGGTAAGACAATCAATGAAATCATCGCTCGTACAAGCGTTAAGATTGATATCACAGATGACGGTAAGGTTGCTGTTTGTGGAACAGATATCGATAAGATTAACGAAGCAATCAATATGATCAACACAATCGTAACAGATTACGAAGAAGGCCAGATTCTTAAGGGTGTTGTAGTTTCAATTAAGGAATTCGGTGCATTCGTAGAATTTGCTCCCGGCAAGGAAGGTATGGTTCATATCTCCAAGATTGCAAAGCAGAGAATCGAGCATGTTGAAGATGTTCTTACACTTGGCGACAAGGTTACTGTTAAGTGCTTAGGCAAGGATAAGATGGGAAGAATGAGCTTCTCAATCAAGGACGTCTAAAATAACTTTTTAAAGACTGAAAGCTGCAGGTTAATCCTGCAGCTTTTTTAATGCTTGCTATATTTGGAAATCTCTTTTTCTGAATATAAACCTATGATAAAATATAAGCATGAAAAATTATTGAGAAATATACAGGGGGGCTTAATTATGAAAAGAGTATTTCTTATAGTTTTGGACAGTTTCGGAATCGGTGAAGAACCTGATGCCGATTTATTCGGCGATGCAGGTACCAATACAATTTCATCCTGTGCAACAAGTCAGTTCTTTAACATGCCCAATATGGGTAAAATGGGACTTTTTAATATAGATGGTGTTACTGTTGGCGAAAAAGCAGAAAATCCTTTGGCTCTTATAGCAAGAATGAGAGAAAAATCAATGGGTAAGGATACCACTATCGGACACTGGGAAATCGCGGGAATGGTTTCACCCAAACCCATGCCTACTTATCCAAACGGTTTTCCTAAAGAAGTAATTGATGAGTTTGAGAAGAGAACCGGCAGAAAAGCGATAGTAAATGCTACATATTCGGGCACCAAGGTTATAAATGATTACGGTGATGAACATGTTAAGACAGGCGCTCTGATTGTATATACATCTGCAGATTCTGTTTTTCAGATTGCCGCACATGAAGAGGTTGTTCCTCTTGAGCAGTTATATGAATACTGCAGAATAGCGAGAGAAATTCTTCAGGGCGAACACGGTGTTGGAAGAGTTATCGCAAGACCTTTCTTAGGTGAGAGCGGAAACTATTACAGAACTCCTCACCGACATGATTTCTCGTTAATTCCTCCTAAGGATACAATGCTTAATATATTAAAGAATGCAGGCAAAGATGTTTTATCCGTAGGCAAGATTTATGATATTTTTGCCGGAAGCGGTATTACAGAATATGTTTATACCGAATCAAACGAAGACGGAATTAACAAAACATTAAAGTGGATGGACAGAGATTTTAACGGACTCTGCTTTACCAATCTTGTTGATTTTGATATGCTTTACGGTCACAGAAGAGATGTGGACGGATATGCAAAAGCACTGGCATATTTCGATGAAAGACTTCCTGAGATGTTAGATAAACTTAAAGATGAAGACTGTCTTATGATTACTGCCGATCATGGCTGCGATCCGGCTTATACAAAGACCACAGATCATACAAGAGAGTACATTCCTTTTATCTGTTACGGAAAGAATATTAAAGCAGAGAATATGGGTACAAGAGAAACGTTTGCGGATATCGGTGCTACCGTTCTTAATCTGCTTGGAGTTGAAGGAAAACTTGACGGAGTATCCATAATCTGAAATAACGCATATTCTTTACCGGTGATTCAACATTAATATGATGAATCTGCTAAAATCAGATTTCTGTGTGAATCACAGACTGATTAAATTATTTAAATACGAATTCGAGGAATACTGAAAATGCTGCGTTTAAGACCATATAAACCACAGGATGCAAAATATATAATTTCATGGCTTAAAGATGAAAATGTATTTGAATTTTGGGGCGGAAAATTATTCGGTAATTATCCGATTAACGAAGAGATAATCAATAACAAGTATTTTAACAATAACGGGGACTGTGCTGAAAGTGATAACTTTTATCCTTTTACCGCGTTTGACGAAAGCGGAGTTGTCGGACATTTTATTATGCGTTATTTAAACGGCGACAATAAACTTTTACGTTTCGGCTGGGTAATTGTTGACGATACGAAACGCGGTAAAAGATACGGCCAGGAAATGCTTAAACTTGGTCTTATATATGCTTTTGATGTTTTAAAAGTCGATAAGGTTAACCTTGGTGTTTACGAAAATAATCCTCTTGCTTTAAACTGTTATCTTAAAACAGGCTTTCATGAATATGAAGGTGCAAGAGAACATTCTGATGAAGTCGGCGGAGAGCAGGTCAGAATTATCGAACTGGAAATATCAAAATCTGAATTTAAAACTGAAATGTAAAATTGCTTCACGAGAATAATCGTAGTTTTAAGGAATATAGTTTATTGCTTTTTCGAATAAAAGATTAAGTAAAAACTTTGAGGAAAAGATATGTTTATAAACAGGCTCAATCAGCTTTATAAACCAAAAAGAATTCTTTATTATATCGATGCTGAAAATGTAGATATTGCTTTATTCGGCAAAGGTAAAACGGACGAAAGAATAAGCAAATATTCAAATGCTTTCGGAGTATATGATTACCCCGGTTTATTTTACGTTGATTCTTTGAATAAGCCTGTTATCGGTATTGAATTCAGGATTGATGACGAAAGGATTGATTACCCGAAAAATCTTTCATCCGTTGTTCTTGATGAAGCATTTTATTATTCGATTGAAGTAGACAGCGATACCGATGTTGATGTCAATAAGTTGAAAGAACTGTTTGCATGCATATCCAAAGACGATGATGCTCACAGACAGTATGACGATCTTTCGATTTGTGAAAATCCCCGTGTTATAAGCGTATTTTACCATGACGAAAAATACAGAATTCTTTATGAGTGGAAACTTGATGAAGACAGGGCTATCGATGTTATAAATGATAACTTTGAGAAGTTTGATAAGGAAATGCTTTATAAAACTTCGTTTTTCGATCCCATTACGGGACATTATAACTGGAATCATCTTGTTCCTTTTCTTGAAATGCCCATGGATGCGGGAATCAGAGATTACGCATTTGCACATTTTGACATTAAGGAATTCAGGATTATAAATGAAGTTTACGGTCATATCGCCGGCAATAATGTTTTATCCAAAGTAGTTAAGGCGATGAATGATTCGGATTTCGTATATACGAGCGCGAGATGTCATAATGATAATTTTGCGATGATAATTCGGGATATGCCGAATGAGGAACTTATTAAGAAACTTGAAGAGTTTTTTGATAATCTTTCTCATCTTGATGAAGATCCCGATTATAAGATTTGTTATCGCTGCGGAGTTGTTCCGATGCCGAGGTCCCTGCTTTTCGGAAACAGAGTTGCTGATGCCGGAAAGCTTGCTCAGAAGATGGGTACGACAACCAACAGAACGGATATTGTTATTTATACCGATGAAATGCACGATGACATTCTGTGGGGCAATTATATAAAGGCATATGTTGATTCTGCAGTTAAGAATGATGAATTTCTTGTTTATCTGCAGCCTAAATTCGATATTGAAACCGAGAAGATAAAAGGTGCGGAAGCTCTTATCAGATGGAATTACAAGCACAGAACTTTGCTTGCTCCATATAAGTTTATTCCGTATTTTGAAAAAGACGGTACCATAGCAAAGATTGACGATATCGTACTTCGTAAAGTATGTGAAGCGCTTGCCGGATGGAAAAAAGAGGGAAAACCTCTTTATCCGATTTCCGTAAACCTTTCCAGAACAAGAATGTATGATGAAGGTCTGGTCGATTATCTTGAGAGTATAGTGGATTCTTACGGTGTCGATCATTCATATATAGATTTTGAACTTACCGAGAGTGCAACGTATGACGATACCGAGCAGATGATAAATGTTTTGCTTAAACTCAGAGAGAAGCATTTTGAACTGTCCATGGATGATTTCGGTACAGGATACTCGTCGCTTTCACTGCTTACTCAGATGCCGATGGATACTCTGAAGATAGATAAGAGTTTCGTGGATAAGGTCGGTACGGAAAATGACAGGAAAAGCGATATAGCGGTTATCAGACATATTATTTCGCTTGCGAAAGAACTCGGATTCGTATGTCTCGCTGAGGGTGCCGAAGAAAAGAAGCAGGTTGAAAGGCTTAAGGAACTCGGATGCGATATTATCCAGGGATATTATTTCAGCAAGCCTATACCTTTGAAAGAATATGAAAGTAATTATCTCAATCCATATGAGGTTTCTCCGGCTTGCGAAGAAGACAGAAGCGAACTTATTGCACTTTATCGTTCGCAGGTAGGTGCCCAAGGTTGCCCCTGGAGCGAAGAATATCCGTCAAACGAGACAATCGACTTCGATCTTTCAAGAGATTCTCTGTTTGTTTTAAAACATAAAGGCAAAATAATTGCTGCGGCATCCATAGAGGAAGATGAGGAAGTCGATAAACTTGAATGCTGGAATAAAGATCTCGAACCCGAAGGCGAATTCGCTAGGATATGTGTAAATCCCGAATACAAGAAAAAAGGTATCGGAAGGATGATTCTTCGTCATATTGAAGAAGAGATAAAAAGAAGGGGATATAAAGGCATTCATATCATCGTTAACAAGAAAAACCTGAATGCACTTCGGCTTTATGATTCCTTCGGCTACATAAACGTCGGCGAATGCTTTATGTACGAGCAGGATTTCTGGTGTTATGAGAAAAAATTGTAAACTTGAAAATATTACCGATAAATAGTATCATTTATCGGTACGGCTTTTGTACGGAATAAATAATTATCGCTATGATTATTTCTTTAGCGGTAATTTGTGAAAGAGAGAACTTAAAGTGGGTAATTTTGATAAAGAAATAGAAAGAAGAAGAACGTTTGCAATCATATCTCACCCCGATGCAGGTAAAACAACTTTGACTGAGAAGTTTCTTTTATACGGCGGTGCTATCAATCTTGCAGGTTCGGTAAAAGGAAAAGCTACAGCGAGACATGCGGTTTCCGACTGGATGGAGATTGAAAAGGAAAGAGGTATTTCGGTTACTTCTTCGGTTCTTCAGTTTGAATATGACGGATACTGCGTAAATATCCTTGATACTCCCGGACACCAGGATTTCTCTGAAGATACTTACAGAACACTTATGGCAGCCGATTCGGCCGTAATGGTTATAGATGCTTCAAAAGGCGTTGAGGCGCAGACAAGAAAACTATTCAAAGTCTGCGGTATGAGAGGCATTCCCATCTTTACTTTTATAAACAAACTCGACAGGGATGCTCTTGATACTTTCGAACTCCTCGATCAGATTGAAAATGAACTCGGAATTGCAACATGCCCCATAAACTGGCCTATCGGTTCCGGTAAAGGATTTAAAGGCGTGTTCGACAGACATAATGAAAAGGTTGTTATGTTCTCCGATACCGAAAAAGGTACCAAGGAAGGCAAATCGTGGGAAATCGACATGCAGTTTGAAGATGAACTCAAGGAATCAATCGGAGAAGAAGCATATTCAACATTAAAAGATGAAATAGAACTTCTTGACGGCGCTGCCGCTGAATTCGATTTAAAGAAAGTAAGAGAAGGAAAACTTACACCCGTATTTTTCGGTTCGGCTCTTACCAATTTCGGTGTGGAAATCTTTTTGAACAATTTCCTTACGATGTCGACGACTCCGCTTCCGAGAATGAGCGATACCGGAATTATCGATCCTTTTGAAAACGATTTTTCCGCATTTGTATTTAAGATTCAGGCTAACATGAACAAAGCTCACAGAGACAGAATCGCATTTATGCGTATCTGCTCCGGCAAGTTTGAAGCATCAAGGGAAGTTTACCATATGCAGGGCGGCAAGTCTTTAAGACTTTCACAGCCTCAGCAGATTATGGCTGACGACAGAAAGATTCTTGATACTGCTTACGCGGGTGATATAATCGGTGTATTCGATCCCGGTATTTTTTCAATCGGCGATACACTGACTGTTGCGGGAAATAAATTCAATTACGAAGGAATTCCCACATTCGCACCCGAGCATTTTGCAAGAGTAAGACAGATTGATACCATGAAGAGAAAACAGTTCATGAAGGGTATCACTCAGATTGCACAGGAAGGTGCGATCCAGGTATTCCAGGAATTCAATACAGGTATGGAAGAAATCATTGTCGGCGTAGTAGGCGTTCTTCAGTTTGAAGTTCTTAAATACAGACTTGAGAATGAATATAATGTCGAAATTAAAATGGACAGTCTTCCTTATGAATACATCAGATGGATTGATAACAAAGACGAAATAGATGTAGCCAAAATGACCGGCACTTCGGATATGAAGAAAGTAAAAGACATGAAGGGGAATCCTTTACTTTTGTTTGTGAACGAATGGAGTATAGGCATGACAATTGACAGAAACAAAGGTCTTGTCTTATCCGAATTCGGAAGGAATTAAATGAAAAAATTATATGCTCTGGTCGGAGCCCTTTGTCTGGCGCTTGCTTTTTTGATATTAGGCTCCGTACTGCTGTCAAAATATATAGAAAAGAATCCCGAAACTCTTTACGATTACATTGAAAGTAAAGAGGTTTCTTCAAGTGCTTCGCAATCGGGAAACGTTAATTTCGACCAGATGTTTCATGTGGGAATCACCGAAAAAGAACATAAGGTTGATAAGGTTTCCGCCGAAGAACATGAACGCATTTATACTGATTTAGGCGAATTGAAAGTCGATGGTTTTCTTAATTCGGAAGAATGGGAAGACAGACTTGCAAAAGGTTTTTCTGCCGAAAAAATAAATGCTGCCAACAGAGAATGTTCGGGTCTTTTTTATTACAATAAAATCGATAATTCATTAAAACAGCTTTATCTTGAAATATATCTGGCGTTTACGAATTATTCGGATCCTTTCTTTATCTGTTCGATTAATCCGGAAGATATTGAATTTGCTTTTAACTGCGTACTTGGCGATCATCCGGAAATATTCTATATAAACGGCTATATGTATACAAAGTATACGTCCCAGGATGAGATTGTTAAGATAGAATTTACTCCCGCATTTACAATGGATAAAAGCGTTGCGGATAAATACAAAGAGGAAATAGACGATTATTTCGAGGCTTTTAAAAAGGGTATAAGCAGCAATGCGGGCGAGTATGAGAAGATCAAATATACATATGAATTTGTGATTCTTAATACCGAATATGATTTGAATTCGCCTGAAAATCAGAATATCATATCTGTTTTCAAATACGGAAAATCCGTTTGCCAGGGATATGCTAAAGCGTTCCAGTATCTTTCAAACAGACTCGGAATCCAAAGTACACTCGTTGTCGGAAGAGTAGGAAGCGATGAAGGCCATGCATGGAATCTGGTTAAATGCGACGGCGAATACTATTATGTGGACTGTACATGGGGCGATTCGTCGTATTTAAACAGAAATACTGCAGATACAGGCCTTAGTTCAAACGGAATCAATTATGATTTTCTGAATATTACGACCAGGGAACTTGAACTGACGCATCAGATTGAAAATATTGAAATGATGCCGTCATGTTACAGTAAGAACGCAAATTATTATGTTCGCGAAGGAATGTATTTTTCGGCGATCGATCCCGACAGACTGGCAATGGTATTCAACAATGCGGCCAGTCTCGGAAAAAGTACCGTAAACATTAAATGCTCTGATGAAATGACATTTAATGATATGGGAAATTATCTTTTGGATGAAAACCATATTTTTGATTATATAATTACTGAAAACGATACACTTACATACAGCAAAAATCAGGGAATGTATATTTATTATTTCCCCGTTAATTACTAGTTTTGGCTTGCTGTTTCTTTGAAATCCACTTTTTTTAAGGTATCTTGTGGCAAATTGTTATTTGTGGTAAGATTATATAGACTTATGAATATTTTCGGAGGCAGAAGATATGAGTATGAATAATAATAATGAAAAAATCGGTTCGGTACGTATCGCATCTGACGTAGTACCTCTTATTGCAGCACTCGCATCACAGGATGTCGAGGGTGTTGTTCCTTTGCAGGATAAAAAAAGCCTTGTATTTAAGATTAATTTAAATAGACTTACACGCGGAATCAAAGTTGATATTAACGGAAGAAAAGTAAGCGTTGATATGTCAATCGGAATCCTTTACGGATATCAGGTTCCCGAGATTTCCGGTAAGGTTCAGAATAACGTAAAAACTACTATAGAAACAATGACGGGACTTGAAGTAACTGACGTTAACGTAAGAATTGCTTCAGTCAGCATGGCATAGGTGAAGATATGAAAAGAAGTGCCGAAAGGGAAATGATATTCAGATTACTTTTCATGTCTGAATTCTATGACAAAAAAGATTTGGGCGATGAACTCGTTCTTTATTTTGATTCACCTTATCCTTTCTCGGATGATGAAGACGAAGAAACCAAAGAACTTATAGAAAAAATGTCTTTAAAAGAATCTGTTAACGATGAAGACAGACAGAGACTTGTGGCAAGATATATCGAGGTGATAGACAAGCTTGATGAAATCGATGAACGCATTTCAAAGGTTTCAAAAGGCTGGAGTATCGACAGAATCGGCAAGGTAGAATTAGCCGCTATCAGACTCGGAATTTTTGAAGCTTTATATGATGATTCGATACCTGTATCGGTTGCCATCAATGAAGCAGTTGAACTTACCAAGAAATTCGGACCCGAAGGATCTTATGCTTTTGTTAACGGAATACTTGCCAAGTTTGCATGATGAAAACAAAAACGATATATTCGGTTTTTCAGATTAATAATTATATTCATAATATGTTCAGGGAAGATTATCTTTTATCCGACGTTTCTGTTACGGGAGAGATAAGCAATCTTAAATTCCATTCTTCGGGACATATTTATTTTACGTTGAAAGACGAACAATCAGCCATTTCGTGCGCTATTTTCCGCTCCAATGCCCAAAAACTGAATACGGAATTAAAAGACGGTGACAAGATTGTTGCAAACGGGAGTATATCGAATTATGTTCAGTCAGGCTCGATTACTTTCAGTATAAGCAGCGTTGAATATGCCGGTGTCGGCGATTTGACAAAGAAATTCGAGGAGTTAAAAAAGAAACTTTCAGAACAGGGACTTTTCGATAAGGAATTCAAAAAGCCGATTCCCAAATTTCCAAAAAGAATCGGAGTTGTTACCGCACCGACGGGTGCAGCGATAAGGGATATTATTTCTGTATCGAAAAGAAGAAATCCTTATATTTCGATTATTTTATATCCCGCACTTGTTCAGGGCGACGGTGCTTCGGCGACAATTGTCAAAGGTATTGAGACACTTGAAAAACTCGGCGTGGACGTAATCATTGTCGGAAGAGGCGGAGGAAGTCTCGAAGATCTGTGGGCATTTAACGAAGAAGAAGTAGCATATGCCATTTTCCAGAGTTCAATACCCATTATCTCTGCTGTCGGACACGAAATAGATTTTACAATTTCGGATTTTACCGCGGATTTAAGAGCTGCAACGCCTTCTGCAGCTGCCGAGATAGCTGTTCCGGATATTAAGAGTACGATAGATGATTTAAAGAATCTCGATTCTTCTCTTGACCGGGACATGAAAAGAATTATTCAGCTTTATCGCAGAAAAACAGAACTTATCGATACGAGATTAAATGCTTTGTCGCCTGCGAATACGGTTAAGAAACAAAAAGTAATTATAGATTCTTATGACAATAAACTTCATTTCCTGATGAAAAAAGTCATCTCGGATAAGAAGCATAAGCTGGACAGTTATTCAAACAAGCTTAATTCGATGAGCCCGCTCGAGAGATTAAAAGCGGGAATGGCTTACATCACCGATGATAAAGGTGAGAGACTTGCGGGTGTTAGCGGTCTTTCCAAAGAATCGAAAATTAAAATTATCATGAAAGACGGTTATGCAATAGCTTCGGTAAATGAAGTTGTTAAGGAGGAGTACTGATGGATAATGTTACTCTTGAAGAAAAATTCGAATCAATTGAGAAGATCTTAAAAGAACTTGAGAAAGACAATATAGGAATTGAAGAAGCCCTTGAACTTTATACAAAAGGCAAGGTTTATGTAGAAGAATGCAGAAACAAAATCGACATGGTTGAAAAACAGGTACTTAAGGTAAACCCTGACGGAGAAGTTTCTGAATTTGACGAAGAATTCTGATTGAAAGATATTAATTAAAGTCTGGACAGGAAAAACAATGAGTGATATAGAAATTCAAATCGGTGAGAAATCCGGAGAAGTATTTAAAATGATAGAACCCTTTTTCCCGAAGGAAGAAGGATTACAGAAAAGAGTATTCGAATCCATGAATTACTCTTTATGTGCGGGAGGAAAGAGATTAAGACCTCTTTTAATGCTTGAAAGTTATAAACTTTTCGGCGGTACGGATAATTCGAAAATTGCACCTTTCATGGCGGCAATTGAAATGATTCATACATATTCTCTTATCCATGACGATTTGCCTGCTATGGATAACGATGATTACAGAAGAGGGAAACTTACGAATCATAAAATGTTCGATGAACCCACTGCAATTCTTGCCGGTGACGGACTTTTAAATTTCGCTTTTGAAACCGCAGCGAAAGCGATGGCTGAAGAAACAGATACGGAAATTCTTAAAAGAAAAGCACTTTCGAATATGATTCTTTCAAAGAAGGCCGGTACATACGGTATGATCGGCGGACAGATGGTTGATATCGAAAGCGAACATAAAAAAGATACGGATCTCGATACGATTCTT
>JAEEGL011710129.1_pt1 | contig 10957 bp, 8 predicted proteins | sample 9134231 | NCBI WGS metagenome assembly JAEEGL01 (sample SAMN16246548, study PRJNA631951) | gut metagenome | biome: gut microbiome; feature: rumen; material: fiber-attached | host: Bos | place: Iran: Karaj | collected 2018-10 | reverse complement strand
GCCTCAACTTCAACAATGCTCTTCTTGTTGTAGTAACCGCACTTCTTGCAAGCGCAATGTGGCTGCATAAGAGCTCCACAGTGACTACATTTAACCAAAGTAGGAGCTGTCATTTTCCAGTTAGCTCTTCTCTGATCTCTGTGTCCTTTTGATGACTTATTCTTTGGGCAGATTGACATTTCAGTAACACCTCCTTACTGTATCCGTATAAGAAACTGCCACATCTGTGGCAATCAATTACGTTTTTTCAATAGCGTACTTAGCTATTTTATATGTCAGTTCACTATTTGTCAACAATTATTTTTTATATTGCAATGTTATCACCTGTTGCAGTTCTGGGAATACTTCTTTGGTGATATTCCAACTGACTTTGTAAAGGCCTTAAGGAAGTTGCTGTAATCTGAAAATCCGCATTTTTCACAAACTTCACTGACTCCAATCCCCTCCGCCAAAAGAGATTTTGCAATGGAAATACGCCTTGCTGTCATGTACTTATTGATGGTTGTACCTGTAGCAGACTTAAAAATCCTACAGATATATGATTCGCTGATATAAAACTGCTTGGACAGATCACCAATACTTATAGGATATTGAATATTGTTGTTAAGGTATGAAAGAATAGCATCCACCTGCTCGTTATATGTTGCAGTTTTTTCGGACTCATTCTTATTCTCTCTGTCTTTGAGCATCTTGTTGATCATAACAAAGAGCTCAGTAAATGTAGCTCTTTCAAGCAGATCATGTCCATAGCCATTGCTGGTAACAATCTTATTTATAAAATAGAGAAATCTGCTCTGCTGCTCCTGAGTAAGGCTTATCTTGTGAGTATACCCTTCAGGTCTGTCAGAAAAACACGCATCGAGGTTGGTCTCCTTGGTAGAAATACTCTTCATATAGTCAGGATCGATCATAATAACAATCCTCTCATGAAGCTCCTGATCTATCTGGGTAAGATAATGGGAATCATACTGATTGATCAGGAAAAGATCTCCCGGCTGAATATCATAGACCTGATTATCTATAAGAAATTGCTTTCCACCTGATATTGAAAAATATACCTCATAGCAATCATGGATATGCATTTCCATAGCTTTCTCATCCTTATATAAATGAGCAATGGAAAAATATTTATTATCTATGCTGGAAGCCATAGCTTCCTTACATGAATTAAGTTCTTTCAAAGCCAACTCCTATCTAATATATATAAAGCAAAAGCAATTAAACAATAATATAAATTACAAAACCATTAAATTCAGCATATTCATTTTTTTCAGTCTTTAAACTATACCACATTTCCATATTTTAATTCAATATTTTCAACAAAAGAAACCATTCGCATCTGTTTATTGCTTGAACTGAACAGGGGCGACTTGGCAAAATTCCCAGCTCTGGCGATTTTAATCCACGAAGACAAGACCAATCAATCATAAGCGCCTATGCGCGCAGTGATTGATGCTCTGGGCTTGCCGAAGTGCTTGGATTAACTGCCAGAGATGGGAATTTTGCCAAGTCGCCCCGTCCTCACTAAAAAAAACACCGGGTAGGAATCCCCACCCGGTGATAATAAACAGTCTTATTTGATCTCGTGGATCCATCCCTCAGGAGCAGGAACAGTTCCCATCTGGATACCTGTAAGTGTATCATAAAGCTTCTTGATAACGGGTCCCATGTCATCACATCCATCCCTGAAGACAATCTCTTTTCCATGATCATTGATCTTACCAACAGGGCTGATGACTGCAGCTGTGCCGCAAAGTCCCATCTCAACAAACTCAGGGACCTCAGATAGCTTAACCGGTCTCTCCTCTACACTAAGGCCAAGGATCTCTTTTGCCACATATACAATGGATCTTCTGGTAATAGAAGGAAGAATTGAATCTGTATGTGACTTGGGAACCACAAGACCGCCATCCCTGGTTACAAAAATAATGTTAGCTCCGCCTGTCTCCTCAATATAAGTTCTTGACTCAGCATCAAGATATACATTCTCGGCAAATCCCTCTTCATGAGCTGTAACAATAGCATGAAGGCTCAGAGCGTAGTTAAGTCCGGCCTTGATGTTGCCTGTACCATGAGGTGCTGCCCTGTCGAAATCACTGATCTTAACAACGATTGGCTTAGCACCACCCTTGAAATATGGACCAACAGGAGTAACAAAAATTCTGAACTGATACTCATCTGCAGGCTTAACACCAATTACATTGCCTGTAGCAAACATAACCGGTCTGATATATAAGGTAGCTCCGCTTCCATAGGGCGGAACCCAGTCCCTGTTAGCAGCAACAACTTCTTCAACAGCCTTGATAAATCTATCCTCTGGAAATGCAGGCATCTCCAGTCTCTTAGCGGAATCAACCATTCTCTTGGCGTTGAGGTCAGGTCTGAAGGTAACTATCTTGCCATCCTCTGTCTCATAGGCCTTAAGTCCTTCAAAACACTCCTGTGCATAATGTAAAACACCGGCATCCTCGCTAAGAACCACCTTGGAATCCTCGGTAATGACGCCATCATCCCACTTTCCATCCTTATAATTGGAAACATATCTCTTGTCGGCAACATGGTATGCAAAGCCAATGTTTGCCCAATCTAAATCTTTCTTAGCCATTTTGTATCAGTCCCCTTCCTGTACTTTAGCACTTCAAAGCACTAATTAGTAACAATTATAATTCATTTTTTTGATGAGTCAAGCTTATTCTTGCCACTAAATATCCTCTTAATTGTAGATGTTTCCTTGACTGCATGGTATTTGGAATTGGACTTGTCACTTAAATGCTTGTATTCATTGTTCTCAATATACGCAAGATCATAGTAATCCCCCGTAAACTGTGACAGTCCCTTCATCCTGAGATAGTGATTGGTGATCCTTGAAACAAGCGCATAGAAAACGGCAAAAAGCGGAACTCCGATAAGCCATCCAACAATGCCCCACAAGCCGCCAAAGAAGGTGATTGCAAAAATAACCCAAAAGCTTGAAAGACCTGTGGATCCACCAAGAATCCTCGGTCCAAGGATATTTCCGTCAAACTGCTGGAGAAGGATAACAAAAATAAGGAAAACCAGGGCTTTGATCGGATCTATCAAAACCAAAAGCAGCGCTCCTACTATTCCTCCAATATATGGACCAAAGAAGGGAATGATGTTAGTCACGCCAACAATCACTGAAATAAGCACCGGGTAATTGATCCCAAGAATAAGGCATCCAAAGTAGCAAATTATACCGATGATCAAAGAATCAATAAGCTTACCGCCAATAAAACTCTCAAAGGTATGATGAACAAACCTAAATCCACCAACCAGCTCATTTGCAAATTCTTCTTTAAAGAATGCGTAGGCCATTTTCTTGCCCCTGGTGGTAAATCTCTCCTTGGAATTAAGCACATAAATTGCAACGATGACGCCAACAACAAAGTCAAATAAAACCCTAACAACAGAGAAAACACTCTTTGATGCATACTTTACAATAGTACCCACCTCAGGCAGATAGGGCTTGATATTCTGGGTAATAAAACTGGACAAGGTTGCATAATATGAGGTCAGCTGAGAATTAATAAACTCATTAAGATCAGGATTATTCTCAAGAAGAAGATTTGAATAATCATCAATATTCCTGATATAGATGGGAAGGTTATTGATGATCTCTCTGATACTGCTGATAAGCTGAGGAATAATGATCTTGAACAAAAGAAATATTATAAGTATGAAGATTACCATGGTGCATAAAACGGCAATCCCTCTCATCTGTCTTCTCTTTTTCCAGTTTGCATCCTCGGCAAAAGAAACATCATATCCCTTCTTTTTGTAGATAGGAATAAGTAGCCTTCCCTCTAAATTATCCTGAAGAGGAATAAGGATATAAGCAATGATAATACCGATTATGACCCCAGAAATGGAATCAATTATATTTTTAAAAAATCCCAATATGGAATTTCCGTGGAAAATCAGATAATACGAAAGCATTGACGCAAGTATGACCAAGAACAGCGTAACCCCCCAGGTTATCTGATTTTTCTCAGGCTTCATCTTCATAGCTTTTTGCTCCCACAAACATTAATCCTTCATACCATCAAGAACAGAAACAAGACTCTCAAGGCCTTCAAACTCAATATCTTCTGCAAGACCCGAATCACATTTGGCAGCAAAATCAGGATTCATAGGAATCTTGCCAAGAACGCTAAGTCCAAGAGACGCTGCATAACCCTCAATCCTGCTCTCTCCAAACATATAAATAGGCTCTCCGCAGTGAGGGCAGGTCATATAGCTCATATTCTCAACAATACCAAGAACAGGGATATTCATCATCTTGGCCATATTGATAGCCTTTTCAACTATCATGCCCACAAGCTCCTGTGGAGTTGCAACCACAATGATTCCGTCCACAGGAAGGGACTGGAAAACTGTAAGAGGAACATCTCCTGTTCCGGGAGGCATATCAACAAACATAAAATCGACATCGCCCCAGTTAACATCAGACCAGAACTGCTTAACAATACCTGCTATAACAGGACCTCTCCAGATAACAGGGTCTGTTTCATTTTCCACCAGCATATTAAGAGACATGATCTTCATGCCGCCTCTTGTCACAGCAGGAAGCATTCCCGTCTCATCTGCAAAGTTCTCTTTTCCAATGCCGAACATCTTAGGTATCGAAGGACCTGTAATATCAGCATCCATAATAGCTGTCTGATAGCCCTTTCTGCACATTGAAATAGCTGAAAGCCCGGTTACAAGACTCTTTCCAACGCCGCCCTTTCCGCTAACAACTCCGATAACTTTTTTTACATGGCTATACTCAGAGAGCTTGGCTCTCATGTTATCTTCCATTTCTTTTTTAAAATCTTCCGGTTTCTTTGACATAAATAAATACCTACCTCTATTTCTTTTGTTCTAAGTCATCACCAAGGTATGACTCTATGATAAATCTTGGACGGTTCTTGGTCTCAAGATAAATCTTGCCTATGTACTCTCCTATGACTCCAAGGGATATCATCATAAGTCCCCCAATGAACCATACGGAAAGAACTGTGGTGGTCCAGCCGGGAACGGTCTGATTGTTAAAGTATCTGAAAAGAGAGTAAATAAATACTGCTATACTAACCAGGAAAATAAACATTCCAAGACCGGTTATAAGCTTGATAGGCTTGGTAGAAAGGCTTGTAATACCCTCCACAGCAAAGCTCAGCATCTTTTTAAGCGGATATTTGCTCTCACCTGCAAAACGCTCTGCCCTCTCGTAATAGACAACATCACTTTTATATCCCACCATTGGAACTATACCGCGAAGAAAAAGATTGACCTCTCCAAATTCAGCAAGTCCAAGTAGCGCCCGTCTACTCATCAGTCTGTAATCAGCGTGATTATATATGGTATTGGCTCCAAGGCCGTTCATTACCTTGTAAAAGCCTTCTGCTGTGAACCTCTTGAAAAAAGTGTCATTTGCTCTTTTAGATCTTACTCCATAGACAACATCTATCCCTTCATTGAACTTGTCGATCATAGCCTCAATGGCTTCTATGTCATCCTGAAGGTCAGCATCAAGAGAGATCGCGCAGTCACATTCTTCCTTAACCGTCATAAGTCCGGCCAGCAGCGCATTCTGGTGTCCCATGTTCTTAGAGAGGTTTATTCCCTGAAAAATAGGATCCTGGCTGTGGAGAGAGCTAATAATCTCCCAGGTAGCATCCTTTGAGCCGTCATTGACAAAAACAATCCTGCTGTCCTTATCTATTTTATTTTTATTAATCAGATCATGAACCTTGTCCCGAATGCGACTAGAAGTTTCTGGCAGAACCTCCTGTTCATTGTAACAGGGTATAACGCAGAAAAGCCTTCCCATACTACTCCTCCAATCAAATTACATACCCTATTATAATAATACATTTACATAAAATGCGCCACAGCTATAAAGCCGTGGCGCAAGAAAAATCAGCCCTTTGAATTTATATAATTTATTAGTCCCTCTGAATCAATTATCTTTTGCATAAAAGGCGGAAATGCCTGGCCTTTAAAGGTCTTGCCTGTAGTCTCATCTGTTATGACTCCGGTATCGAAATCAATGGAAACTATATCCCCGGCGCTTATGCTATCAGGTGCATCCTCACACTCAATAATGGGAAGACCAATATTTATGCTGTTCCTGTAAAAGATCCTGGCAAAGCTCTTAGCTATAACACAGGATACCCCTGCAGCTTTTATAGCTATCGGCGCATGCTCCCTGGATGATCCGCAGCCAAAGTTCTTGTCGGCAACGATGATATCACCTGCTTTAACCTTAGTAACGAATTCCTTGTCTATATCCTCCATACAATGGGCAGCAAGATCAGCTGGATCTGTGCTGTTTAAATATCTTGCAGGAATTATTACATCCGTATCTACATTATCTCCATATCTAAAAACTGTTCCCTTAGCAGCTTTCATATCTTCCTCCTTAAAGTCCAAGCTCTGATGGCTGTGACAATTTTCCTGTTACTGCACTGGCTGCTGCAACCGCAGGAGAAGCCAGATAAATCTCAGAATCAATGGCACCCATTCTGCCAACAAAATTCCTGTTGGTGGTGGATACACACTTCTCACCGGAGGCAAGAACTCCCATATATCCACCAAGGCAAGGGCCGCAGGTAGGTGTAGACACTATTGCTCCTGCTTCGATAAAGGTGCGAAGAAGCCCTTCTTCCATGGCCTGAAGATATATCTTTTGCGTAGCAGGAATAATGATACATCTCATTCCCTCAGCAATATGCCTGCCTTCAAGGACTTTCGCAGCGCATCTGAGGTCATCGATACGGCCGTTAGTACAAGAACCGATAACGACCTGATCAACCTTGATGTCCTTAATATCATCAAATGTATGAGCATTCTCAGGAAGATGAGGAAATGCCACTGTGGATTTCAAAGTTCCAAGGTCGATGGTATATTCTGCGTCATACTGTGCATCAGAATCCGCCTCAAACACTTCATATTTCTTACCTGGAGCATGCTCCTTAAGATACTCTATGGCAATATCATCAACAGGGAATATACCGTTTTTGCCACCCGCCTCAATAGCCATGTTGGCAATAGTAAACCTGTCATCCATGGTAAGGTTCTTAATACCTTCACCAACAAACTCCATGGATTTATATAGAGCCCCGTCAACGCCAATAAGTCCGATGATATGGAGAATGACATCTTTACCACTAACCCACTTGGATGGTTTACCGACAATATTAAATTTAATTGCTGAAGGCACCTTAAACCAGGCCTTACCTGTAGCCATTCCGGCTGCCATATCAGTAGAACCTATACCTGTTGAAAAAGCTCCCAGCGCGCCATAAGTACAGGTATGGGAATCAGCTCCTATGATAAGATCCCCGGGAACAGTAAGTCCTTTTTCAGGCAAAAGAGCATGTTCAATTCCCATCTGTCCAACTTCAAAATAGTTGGTAATCTTATTTTTGATCGCAAATTCCCGAACACACTTGCAGTTCTCAGCTGACTTAATATCCTTATTTGGAACAAAGTGATCCGGTACCAGTGCTATCTTGTCCTTATCAAAAACACCATCCTTGCTGAACTTCTTCATCTCACCGATGGCAACAGGACTTGTTATGTCGTTGCCAAGAACAAGATCCAGATCTGCCTCAATAAGCTGCCCTGCTTCAACATGCTCAAGGCCTGCGTGTCTGGATAAAATCTTCTGGCTCATGGTCATTCCGCTCATACCCTTTACTCTCCTTACCCTTTTCTTAATTATAATCAACTTTATGATAGTAAATATAACATAGCTGTAAATGCCGAAACAACATAACAAATTTAATCGTTTTTATTGATCTTTTTTAATATGATTATGTAACCTGCAAGCAAAAGACAAGTCGTCAAAGAGCATATGATTCCAACAGTCTTACCTTCAGGCTTATAGGTAACCCTTATGTTATGCACTCCTTCAGAAACAGGGATCGCCATAAGTCCGTAATCAGCAGTATAGATTGGTGTTTCCACACCATCAACCTTGCAGGAAAAGCCTTCAGTATTTGGCACAGAGAAAAACAAGAGCTTATCTCCTCTGATATCAGCTGTAACAGCATCAAATCCTCTGGTATCAGTTACAAAGCTTGTGCAGGAAGACGTAGCTCTTTCCTTACAGGCATTCGTAAATTCATAGTAATTTAGAGGATACTGCGCAAGGTCCTCTGCAGAAACTTCCCTCATATCAAGAGTCCCCATGAGTTCAAGGGCCACATCATCAGGCAAAATAAGCACCGTTGAAAGATCAAGATCATGATCAATAGCATCTAAATCTTCCCACTCAGACTCTGTTATGTAGCAGTCATAAGCAAAGCCCATAGGAATATAATTGGTATTTTCAAATATATCAAACCCATCCTGGGTATCTGTATATACATAGCCATCAGTACCTTCGTCGTTGTAATAAACCCTGTTCTTACTGATGACAGCATTTTCAAAATAATATCTTGCAGATAAAATCGCCCTTATCCCGGCTCTTTCAACCGGAATATTGGTCTCAACAGTTCTTTTGATTTCCGCTGTACCTGAAAGGAAATCAAAGATCTCAGAAGGAACAGTGCTGAGGAAACAATGGATAGACGGGATTCCCCAGACCATGTCATAGTTGGTAGATGTTGAATCAACCTCGCCCCTGGCAAACTGCGACAAATCCACCTGAGGTTTGTTAAACAGCATCTGCTCCTGCCACATCTCTTTTCCCGTATCACTGATAATAGAGCTTCCATTTTTAACGGGAACAAATGTGGAAATGACGCAGGATACCATAACAAAGGCAAGAACTATAACGTCCCTGATCTTTCTCTTTTTAGGAAGAAAAAAGACAGCCACTATCAGCAATACAATCAAGATTCCGGTAAACAGGACGTCTCTTAGAAAAATTGAAGAGTTCTCAGTCATGTTAAAGAACTCTATTTCTCCATTTTCATTCGTAGAAGGAAAGATGTACAAAAGAGAAAAGAAAATGAAAAACAGCACCTCAAATACTGTACCCTTCTTAAGCTGTACAGACCTCCCCCTCTCTACGACCTGCGCAGTTTCAAGGCACATGATAAGAACAGGGATATAAAACCACCTTGCATAATAAGAACTGTTAAAAAGCGAATAGGACGAGTTAAGGATTGGGATAACCGCAGTGATAAGGAAAATTATGGTCAGGGTCTTTTCCCAGTTTTTCTTTCTCCTGTTTATAAGGAAAAATGCGATAACACCAGCAATTCCAAACATAGGAATGTAGGTTGCCAGTGAAGCATTTTTGACAGTAGTGGTATAAAAGAGCGTTCCCTTGCCGATAATGTCAGGAAGCATTATTAGGCTCTTAAAAATATCCCAGATAAGCTTGCCGCTTGGGTAAATAAACATGTTATAGCCGGTCAGAACATTTCCAAGCCTTGAGTTGCCATGAATTCCAAAAAACGCCGGAAGAAGAAAAAAACCTGCCAGGGTCACTCCAAGAAAAACGCCCCCAAAAAGCCTTAACTGTCTCACCAAAAAAGCCTTTACCGAATCAGCAAAGCGGTACCTTACCACAAAATACACAGCCAAAAACAGAACCTGTCCAAAAAAGAAATAGTAATTCACAATGGACATAAAAGCAGACATCAGAACAAACTTAACAAGCCTTGAGCCCGACAGCTTGATCCTGCCATTTTCAAGACACTCCGCCTCCATGAGATTCTCAAAGACGATCAGATACAAAGGAAAAAAGCAAACAGAATCAGTAAAATGGTTAAATACTATATTGCAGGCATTAAATCCTGAAAAAGCATAAAGATAACCGCCCATCATGGCATAAGTGTACTTATGTACATAGCGGCTGATATAAAGATAAGCACTTGCCGCTGCAATGGCATACTTAAGCGCCATAAGAATCGGCATAAGATAAGGAATAGCGCCCTCAGGAAATGGCACAGTCAGCCAAAAGAATGGACTACCCCAAAGGTAAAAAGAAAAATCCCCTGCCATGGAACCGCCAAGATCCACATTCCAGTTCCACAAAAACTCCCCGGACCTTACTGCCCTGTGAGCCAGAATATAAAACGGGATCTGCTGAACATTATAGTCCCCATAATAAAAGAAAGGCAGTCCCCTCTGCACAAGAATCGGCAAAATCGCCAGAATGTACATAAGAAAACCACTAAAAAACACAACTATAGCCGTATAACGCTTACTATTCCGTAATTCTTCCTTTGAAGAACTGGACATTATTAGATTTCTATTGGAAGTTGTTTTTAAAAACCCTGATGTCTCAAACATTTTCTCTTTAAACCCATAAAATAATCTTAGATTTATATTGTACCACTTTTTCCAATAAACAAGGGGCTGTAAAGAAAATGTTTGTCTCTCGCAGGTCGTAAGAGCCGGCCGGCACTTAGCACCTGTCCTTTAGGTGCTTAGTACCGCTGCCAGGCGAAACGAGCGAAAGCGGCCAAGAAGGCAAACATTTCTTTACAGCCCCGTATCATTCAAATGTGTTGACAGCTTAGTTGTTTATGAGCTTATCGGACTCATTGTTCCAGCTGTAGAGCTTACGGATCTCAGCACCAATCTTCTCTGATGGATGCTCAGCATGGAGCTTACGCATAGCCTGGAAGTGTACCTGTCCGCCAGCCTCTGACATATCAAGAAGAAATTCCTTCGCAAATGTACCATCCTGAATATCTGAAAGGATCTTCTTCATGGTCTTCTTAGTCTCATCAGTGATGAGCTTAGGTCCTGTTACATAATCGCCATACTCAGCAGTATTTGAAATAGAATATCTCATCCCTGCAAATCCTGACTGATAGATAAGATCAACGATGAGCTTCATCTCATGAACACACTCGAAGTATGCATTTCTTGGATCATATCCAGCCTCAACAAGAGTATCAAAACCAGCCTGCATAAGAGCACATACGCCGCCGCAAAGTACAGCCTGCTCACCAAAGAGGTCTGTCTCAGTCTCTGTTCTGAATGTAGT